>Ga0310694_10000087_pt1 | contig 137246 bp, 104 predicted proteins | sample 174DNAGHGhighgp2_FD_203884 | JGI IMG/M metagenome (GOLD analysis project Ga0310694, IMG submission 203884) | Sheep rumen microbial communities from Palmerston North, Manawatu-Wanganui, New Zealand - 1742 DNA GHGhigh gp2 (v2) (version 2) | ecosystem: Host-associated > Mammals > Digestive...
AGCCTTTTTATTAAAGCCGCCAAACAAGTTGTCGGCATGACGGCTTAGAGACCCTGCTACGCTCGGCATAGGATATATACAAGTGCATATCCTCTGCCCTCGCTTAAACGCAGCGTTTGACGATTGATATGGGACCGTTGTTCCAGACTCCGGCAGAGGCAGCCAAGCAGGCGGTGGAGAACGATGTCCATGTACTGGGTGTCTCTTCGCTTGCGGCAGGTCACAAGACCCTCATCCCGCAGGTCATCGAGGAACTCAAGAAACTCGGCCGTCCGGATATCATGGTTACTGCCGGTGGTGTCATCCCCGCGCAGGACTACGACTTCCTCTACAAAGCCGGCGTTGCCGCCATCTTCGGCCCCGGCACCCCGGTAGCTTATTCAGCAAAGGTTGTCATGCAGCTTTTGATGAACGAGCAGTAACCATCGGGGTCCCCGAAAATTTTAATTTTTGGGGAGAGGAGGTGCGCGGCTACCCATTAACGAACGTAGTTTGTTAATCGTAGCAAGCCGTTTCCGACGAGATGCAAGAGTAATTTGTCAGCCTGATGGCTGAGAGCGAAAGATAGAGGCACCATCGAGGTGTCTCTATCTTTTTTGTGGTTTATCAGCCCGAAGGGCATCGTCTGGCGTAAACATTTTTGTGACATTGCCCGCGAAATCGACGAATTTTTTGCATTTTCCGCGGGCAAAATTAGTAGATAAGCCGCGAAATTAAAGAAAAATTTGCACTTTTCGCGGGCAAAGTCTTGCATATATCAGAAAAATGTTGTACCTTTGCAGCGGATTTGTTTCTATTATGCACTAAAATTGGTGCAGTATTAGAACAAAACAATGGAAATGACGTATATTCAGTTTTATAACGAATGGCATCGTCTGGCGTGTTTTTCTGTCTCACAGGTGCGGGCTATCTATCCGGATTTTCATCGCGGGAACTTCGTTCAATGGCAACGAGCCGGGTATATTGTACCGCTTCGTCAAGGTTGGTACGCCTTTGCGGATTACATCCAACAACCTGATTACGCTCGGTTCATTGCCGGTAAGATCTGTGCGCCTTCGTATATCAGTATGCACACGGCGCTGTCATTCTATGGCATCATTCCCGAAGCCGTAGTGGAAATAACAAGCGTGACAACGCAAAAGACATGCCGGTACGAAAGTGCATTCGGTCAGTTCAGTTATCAGACCATTCGTCCACGGTTGTTCTGGGGCTTTGAGCCAAAGACCATGCGGGACGGGAAGCAATACATGATGGCGACACCGGAGAAGGCTATTATCGACCTGCTGTACCTCTATCCGCAGTATTCGACTATAGACGAGATGCGTGAGTTGCGTTTCGACGAAGACTGGATGCGAGAGGAACTGAACAAGGAGCGCTTGTTGGAGTACGCAGCGCGTATCAACAGCCCGATATTAAACAAGCGAATACATATCTTATTGAAAGCCTACGAGTTATGATTGACATGGAATATATACGCGGGTTTTATCCGCCATATATCGCACAGAACGCCAATTTCCAAAAGCACATGCTCAAGGAATACGTGGAATTACTGGCGTTGGAATGGATTGCCCGGTCGGCTTATGCAGCCAAAATGGTTTTTATCGGCGGTACGAACTTGCGACTTATTCAAGGTATTGACCGATTCTCTGAGGATCTGGATTTTGATTGCAAAGGATTGAGTGAGAACGAGTTCCGACAATTGTCGGTCGAGTTGGTTAAGTATCTGCAACTGCAAGGTCTGAATGCGGAATTGCGCAATAAAGAGAACGCTCATCTTACGGCATTTAGGAGCAACGTCTATTTTCCGGAACTGCTTTTTGACCTGCAACTAACCGGGCATCGAGAGGAGCGTTTTCTGATGAAGATTGAGGCACAAGATCAGGGCGTCAATTATCCACGAGAAATGGCCATCGTGCAACGGAATGGTTTCTCCTTTCCGGTACCTGTCCCTCCGCTGAGTGTACTATTATCTATGAAGTTATGCGCGTTGCTGACACGCCAGAAAGGACGAGATTTCTACGATGTGCTGTTTTTGATGCAACGCACCGCACCTGACTACGCGTTTCTCCAGCAACAGAAAGGCATCGCGAATAAGGAACAATTGTCTGCCGCGTTGTGTGAGATGGTTGCCAAGACAGACATGAAGATGAAACAGAGGGACTTTGAGCACCTGCTTTTTGATTCGCACAAAAGTGAAATGATATTACGATTTATAGATATTTATGAAAGTACTATTGATTAATGGTTCGCCGCGGAAGGGCGGGAATACGTATCTGGCGCTGAAGGAAGCGGCGCAGGAGTTGGAGAGAAACGGTATCGAGACGGAGATCGTCGGTATCGGGACGAAGCCAGTAAGAGGGTGTATTGCTTGTTCGACGTGTAAGACGAAGGGTAATGGCAAATGCGTGTTCGACGACGATATATGTAACGAAATAAGCGCCAAGATGGCCGAATGCGACGGACTCATCGTCGGTTCACCGGTTTATTACGGGCAACCGAACGGAACGGTGATTGCGCTGGTACAGAGGATGTTATATTCGAATGGAGCAGCGTTTAACGGCAAGCCTGCAGCAGGTGTAGCCGTTTGTCGCCGAGGAGGCGCAACAGCAGCGCTGCAGACGCTTAATATGCCGTTTCAGTTGCTCAATATGCCGATCGTGACGAGTCAGTACTGGAACATCGTCTATGGTCGATTGGAAGGCGAAGCCGCTTTGGATGCCGAAGGCATGCAGACCATGCGGTCGCTAGCAAAGAATATGGCGTATTTGTTGAAAGCAACGGAAGGCAAGGCAAAGCCCGAATACGAGGCGCGGCAGGCCATGCATTTTATCCGATAAAGGGCGAATGGTTAATGGTTAATGAATAATGGTTAAAGGTTATGAAAAAAGTATATTTATTTCTTGCGACGGTGCTGAGTGTTACTGCTACAATGGCTCAGGAAAAGAGTGATCCGATCGCCACCGGTTTAGGCGGTGTGGCAACGGTAGTAGGTGAAACGCAAACGGCGACGGACAGTTTGGTGAGCGTTCCGATAGAGAATGTACAAGGTACCAAGGAGGTGCCGTTATGGAAACAGAAATTGTACTACGGGTATAATTTCGACATCTATTTTCACCACAACACCAAGCCGAACACGAAAGAGAACGGTTGGTCCATCGCCATCGAGCCAGAGTTGGGTTGGAAGTTAAAAGAGCGTATCTATTTGGGTATGCGTGTGGCCGGTGCGTATCAAGACTCCTACACAACCTATTCGTATGAAGGTTTGGATGGAAAGACCTATTCGCAGGACCTGCGTGTGGTGAACGGATCGTGGTCGGTGACACCGTACGTACGCTACCGGTTGAAGACGCTGTTTAACGACAAAGTAGGTATTTGGCTGGAGGCGCACCTCTATACAGGTATGGAGTATCCCCGTGTAAAGAAAGGTGTTGTCCAAGGCACCGATTATGACGGTCTGCGTCATAGCGTGACCTACGGTGCCCAGTTATCGCCGGTGATCACCTACCAGTTCAGTAAGAAACGCAGTTTCCAGATCTTCTTCTCGATTATGAGTGTGGGTTACAGCGGCCAGGCAAAGTTCTATCAAGACCCGACAACCGGAGCACGGCATACCGAGTACACGAACGACGTGATTGTGTTCTCGGGTAAACTGAAGAATTTGTTGGCCAACCAGTTCACGCCCGGTTTGTACGGCCTGAAATTCGGTGTACAGAAGAGTTTCTAAATTATTATGGAAGATCCCGCTTCGATTGGTTGAGATCATCGCGGGACTGGTGTTACTACTGTTGATAGCAGTAGTATGCGTGATCTATGTGCCTTCGATCCGTAAAGCTGCACTGAACAAAGGTATCGCCATCGCCAATGAGCAGACGGATTATGATATCGACTTAGGCGGTATCTATCTCTCGCCGTTTCATCATTCGCCGATGGTGCTTTATCGTGCTTACAAAGGACAGGAAGACCTGCCGCTGGAGGTACAGATAGACAGTTTGTTTGTCGGCCATCGGGGACAGGACACCTTAGTTTATGTACACGCGTTGCGCCTGAAGGCGGTGGCGAGGACAAGTCAGATTTCAGATTTCAAATCTCAAATTTTAAACACCCCCATCGTTGTAGAGCAGTTGTATCTGGAGAATACGGTTTTTCATTCGGATAGTCTGATAGCGTCGGTAGGTATTGATGCGAAGATAGGATTGTTAGATGTACGTAGTCCGCAACTGAATATAGCGCAAGGTAAATACCCCTTACACGGTCTTCGTCTGCACGGCGCCGAGGTAGCAATCGACTTACGTGAGACGCCTCCGGACACGACGGTGAAGGATAGCACGTCAGCACCTATGCCGATGGCGTTTGAGGTGCCGGACGGAGATATTCGGAATCTACGATTCCGGTTAACTCCGTTAGGTATCGACATAAGCACCCGTTCGTTGGTAACCAATGTGTTAGCGGACGTAGGAGCGAACCTGTATGATGCCCGAAATATCGATATCGGAGGGTTACGTTTCGGTATGGGTGACCTGTCTATTCCTGCAGACACAATCTACGGCAATGCGTCCGTCAATTTGGCCAATAACCTGATTACGAGCAAGGGATTGCATGTTCGTTCCGACGAGATAGGTGCGAAAGCAGACCTGTCTGCGACGCAGATGAACCTTGAAACGATGCGCGTAGAGGTGACCGGCGATGCGGAGTTCCAAGGCAGCAAGGCCAAGTTGCGTGCCATGTACGACATCGACGATGAGAAGTATGACGCGAAGGTGCATATCGACCGTGTGGACTTGAGTCCTTTCTTACAGGACTCTACCCCATTATCCCTTGCCGGAGATATCGAAGCAACGGGTAAAGGTATTGACCCGAAGCGAGCGATGCGTTCGCATATCAAGCTTAATCTGGACGAAGCGATCTACGGTAACTACGTCGTCTCCCATACCTCACTGGATGCAGCAACCGACAGTGCGCTATCCGTAGCACTTTCGATGCCCGGGTTGCAGGTAGATATCGCCTCTCCAATGCCGCTTTTTGATTTGATTGACCGGATATCGCCGTTAGTAAACACGGTGAGCGATTCGGCCGTGCTCCATGCACTCACTTCGTTGGAAGACTTGACGGTCTTAGACACTATACGACACAAGATACCGGCTATCGATGCCGCTATCACGCTGAGCAAAGGCAGTCCGGTACAAGCATTCATCGACAGTACGGGTTTGGATATCGAACAGGTGTTACTGGCACTCCGCTCCGATTCGCTTCGCACGGATCTGGCGCTGGATGTAGCAACCAATGAGACGCAACAGACACTCCGTTTGCCGGCAGCCAAGGCTTCGTTGAAAGTGGGCATGGAAGAAGGAACAACGAATGTAGCGTTAGGGGCGGACACGCGTCTCACAGACGGTTTGATGAGTGCCTATGACCTTTGTTCCGATATAGGTTTCCGCATGGATGTGGCACGTACCGGAAAAGCGTTGTACGGGGACGGACGAATCACCTTAGACAGCCTTGCTTATCAGAATACGGAACTGGGTAACCATGCCGTTGACCTTCGTATTTCGCCTTCGCAGGAACACACGAACGCGATACGTGCCGATGTACAGTTGGATGATATCCCGTTGGAACTGGTGAACAGTTTTGTGACGCTGACGGATATTGATCTGGCAGGAGCGATACGAGCGTCGGCTTCCGTGGACGGTTTACCGGCTAAGACAGATATATCCGCGGAGGTACAACCGATCGGTGTTCGGGCGAAATACGTTCCTTATGAGATCGGTATCCGTTTGGGAGAGACACCTATTATCATGCAGCATAATCATGTGGACCTCAACGGATTACCTATCTACATGGTTGACAGTACGTTCTTGGCATTATACGGCGGTTTGGACCTGGAAGAGATGCGTCTGGACATCACGCTGGAGGCGGACAGTTTTGCACCGGTTAAGTTGACGAAAGGCGGTCCGTTCCCGGTTTATGGTGAGTTAGCGACCGATCTGCACGGTCGTGTAACGGGTCCGCTGGACAGCATCGTGGCGGATGTGGATCTGACCTTGCTTCCTGTGACCGATATCACCTACCCTATTGATAAGAAGAACTTAGCACAAGTCAAACCGCACGGCACCGTTTCCGTGCATTGTCCGGTAGCCGCTATCGATTCGTTACGTCTTGGAGGTCGCATCAACGTGGATGACGGATTTATTCGTTATTCGCCTAAACTCTACCCCGTTATGCCGTTCCATGTCGATTCGGGCAGTCATGTTGCTTTCAACGGTCCGATCGGTCAGACGCGGTTAAACGTGTCCGCTTCGCAGCAGGTGAAAGCCGACGTTGAATCGGACGATCAGGATACGCGTCGGGTTGATTTCACAACCGGCGTACGGGTAAACGGCGTCTTGGATTCAATCGGTTTGAAGAGTATCGGTTTCTTTCTGGAAGCCCCTGAGGACGAGGCTATTACACGGGAGTTAGAGTCGGTAGATGAAGAGACACGCGAAGGTCTGGCAGCTACGCTGCTGGCGACGGGTATGTATGTAGGCGAGAGTAACGATGCGGTAGAGCGCGACGGTTATGCCCTATCGTCCATCTTGAACAGTCGTATCAATGCAGCGATGGCGAACTCAAAGATCGGTAAGTTCATGGACGTAGATATCAGTAGTGCCCAAACAACCCACGCGGCAGGAAAGACGAACGATATGAATATATCGATCAGCAAGTCGTTTTTCAAAGACAAACTGCGTATCACAATAGGTTCGACGCTGACGGACAACCCGGAGATCAATAAGACCAGTGGTTTATTCACGAATTTCGCCGCAGATTACAAGCTAACCAAAGAAGGCAATGTACTGCTGCATCTATACTCACAGCGAGACTATAACAATGTGCTGGAGGGTGAGTTGTACAAGTCCGGTCTGGCAATACGTGCCAACAAAGACTGGCGTCGTCAAGAACTGTTTAAGGGCGATTCGATCAAGCGCACCTACGGTTTGCAAGCAGACGCAGGTGTGGCATACCGGTCGAACAACAGTATCGGTCCTGACTTGACGCTCAAGTCCACGATCAGGAATGTGTTCGGTAAAGGGGAGACGTTTACCCTAAAGGGTAACGGAGCTTATTTCTGGGCATTACGCGGTAGGCATCACGGTGATCCGAAGAAGACGGACACGTATAAGTTAGGCGCGAATGCGTCGTTGATTTTCCCGTACCTGCATTGGGCAGGAGACCATAATCCCGATGGTGACACACGCTATATGTTGGGTTACCAATACGAGAATATCGCAGGCGGATACGGTGTGAACAAAGTGTCCGGTTCATTCTCCTATTTCATTCGTTCCGCTCATAATCCGTATATCACCCATGCCTTCACACCTTTCTCGCTTTCTGTGGTACTGATGAAAGCGGAATCGGAAGACCTGTTGGACAAAGCGGCTGAGTATCCACAGTTGATCAAAGTGATTGCCGGAGATGAATTCATCCCTTCTATTGCGTATAACTTCATCTATGATAACTACCGCTCCAAACGTGCTGTTAACACGATGCTGGACCTTGGCGTCAAAGAGTCCGGCAACCTGATCAACGCCCTTTATTGCGCATTCGGCTACAAGTGGGAAGAAAAGGAAAAACCGCTGGGTAAGATCACGTTTAACCAGTTTGTCAAACTATCTGCCGAGTTACGCAATAAATTCAATTTCACCGACCAGGTTTGTATCGCTACGCGTCTGTATGCAGGAGCGAATATTCCTTTAGGCAATTCGAATTTCTCGCCACTTTCGGAGGCCTTCTATACCGGTGGTCCGAATAGTTTGCGTGCCGCGTCTCCTTATGCCTACGGACCGGGTAATTTCTATTCTGCTAAGTACAACCAGAACTTCTTCCATTCGGGCGATGTGAAGTTAGAAGCGAATTTCGAGTTGCGTTTCCCGATTGTATGGAAACTATACGGAGCGGCGTTCTTAGATGCCGGAAACGTATGGAACTGGTATTCGACAGTGGACCTGTTCAAAGCGGCAGGGTTCGAAGATTATCTGACGCGTTTGGAGATTTCGGAGACTTTGTACGACGGTATTCTGAATAATCCGGAATGGGCAAAACAGATTGCTTTGGGAACCGGAGCAGGTTTGCGACTGGATATAGACGGTTTGGTTGTTCGCTTGGATGTAGGTGTAGGTATCCATGCGCCGTATCAGACATTCCGTTACGACAAGAAGGGCAATGCCGACCTGACGCAACCGATCCACAGTTATTACAACATACCGTCGGTACTTGACGGACTTCGTATCAATTTCGGTATCGGTTATCCGTTCTAATGAGGGCTGAATGGACTCATTTTTGTCTTCTAATGTTTACATAAATAAAAAAAAGTAATTTTTTTTGCAGAATTATTTGCGTAATTGAAAAAAAAGCAGTAATTTTGCACGCTTTTTGTCGAGAGCTTTACGCTCGAGAAAAATCGCACTTGAGATTTTTTGCGGATCAGGCTCGAATAAGTGTCTTTTCGAATAAAGACCGCCGCACCGCCCTAACATTAATTACAAAAGTACACATGTACGCAATTGTAGAGATGAAAGGCCAGCAGTTCAGAGTAGAAGCTGGCAAAAAATTGTTCATCAATCGTATGAACGAGCTCGAGAAAGGCGCAACCGTTGAGTTTGAGAACGTGTTATTGCTGGACAACGAGGGTAAAGTAAAAGTTGGTGCTCCTTACGTAAAGGGTGCAAAAGTTGTTTGCGAAGTACTCGACAACGAGTGCCGTGGTGAGAAGGTTCTTGTATTCCACAAGAAACGTCGCAAAGGTTATCGCAAGCTGAACGGTCACCGTCAGGACTTGACCAACGTAATTGTTAAAGAAATTGTTATTGCTTAAAAGAAAGGACAACCAGTATGGCTCACAAGAAAGGTGTCGGTAGTTCCAAGAACGGCCGTGAATCAGAAAGCAAACGTCTTGGCGTGAAGATCTTCGGTGGTCAATTCGCAAAGGCAGGTAACATTATCGTACGTCAACGTGGCACGGTACATAACCCGGGTGAAAACATGGGTATGGGTAGCGACCACACATTGTTCGCTCTTTGCGATGGTATCGTAACCTTCCGCAAGAAACGCGACAACAAGTCGTACGTCTCTATTGCGCCGGTAGCTGAAGCTTAATCGGCGAGAGAGAACCTCAATCTCCTACCGAGGGCTTCGGCTTAAGGTGGGAGATTTTGTTTTGTACTAACAAAACTAGGAACCCAGGAGACTAGGAACTTAGGTAAACCTATAAAGACAATGTTAACATTAAAACAAATTTATGATGATAAGGCTCGTGTGATAGCGGGTCTGGAGAAGAAACATTTTGCGGGAGCAGCCGAGGCTATCGAAGAGGTACTGCGTCTGGATGGCGAGCGCAAGAGTGCGCAGCAAGCCAAAGATGCAGCCGCAGCACAGATGAATCAGATCAGCAAGTCCATCGGTATGCTCATGGCGAATGGCGAAAGGGAAAAGGCGAATGAAGCCAAGGCACAGACGGGTGCATTGAAGGCACAGATCGCTGAGTTTGACGCGAAGATGAGTGAGGCTGAGGAGGCACAGACGAAGTTGCTGCTTACGATCCCGAACGTACCCTACGACATTGTGCCGGAAGGCAGTTGTGCAGAGGATAACTTAGTGGTTAAGAGCAACGTACCTCACCATGGCGGTGACACCGTTGGTACATGGGTTGGCGAAGTGAATAACGATGAGGCAAAGTTACCGCACTGGGAGTTGGCCAAGAAATACAACCTGATTGATTTTGACCTGGGTGTGAAGATCTCAGGTGCAGGATTCCCTGTATATATCGGTCAAGGTGCCCGTCTGCAACGTGCGCTGATTAATTTCTTCCTGGCAGAAGCGAACAAAGCCGGTTACACGGAGATTATGCCGCCGACGGTAGTGAACGCTGCGTCGGGTTACGGAACGGGTCAGTTACCGGACAAGGAAGGTCAGATGTATCACTGCGAAGTAGATGACCTGTATCTTATTCCGACGGCAGAGGTGCCTGTAACGAACCTGTATCGCGATGTGATCATCGACGAGGATAAGTTGCCTATTAAGAACTGCGCTTATACGGAGTGTTTCCGTCGTGAGGCAGGGTCGTACGGTAAGGATGTACGCGGTCTGAACCGTTTGCACGAGTTCTCGAAGATCGAGATCGTACGTATCGACACGCCGGAACATTCGGACGCCAGTCACAAAGAGATGTTGGAACACGTAGAGGGACTGTTGCAGAAGTTGGAACTGCCCTACCGTATCCTGCGTCTGAGCGGCGGTGATATGAGTTTCACGGCTGCGTTGTGCTATGACTTTGAGGTCTATAGCGAGGCACAACACCGTTGGTTGGAGGTATCGAGTACAAGTAATTTCGACACCTATCAGGCAAATCGTCTGAAATGTCGTTACCGTCGTACGGATGACAAGAAAGTGCAGTTATGCCACACGCTGAACGGATCCGCTTTAGCTCTGCCGCGTATCGTGGCTGCGCTGTTGGAGAACAACCAGTGTGAAGAAGGTATTCGTATTCCGAAGGCTCTTCAACCCTATTTCGGAGATGATATGATTCGCTAATGACGCGAAACGCCTCCATATTCACAGGACTTGTATTATTGCTGCTGCTGCTAATGGGAATCAACATATGCAGCGGCAGCATATGGTTATGGCCATTCGGTGAGTTAAGTCCGATGGAGCAGCAGATATTGCATGCTATCCGTTTGCCGAAGGCGGTGACGGCTTTATTGACCGGTGCCGCTTTGTCCGTATCAGGTTTGATTATGCAGACCTTGTTCCGTAATCCCTTAGCCGGTCCGTACACCTTGGGTGTGAGTTCGGGTGCCAGTTTGGGTGTGGCGCTGCTGACGATGCTGTCAACGGTTAGCGGATTAGCGGTTAGCGGGTTAGCAGTCAGTATCCCTGTTGCCGCCTGTATCGGTGCGACCTTGGTGTTGCTGCTGGTGCTGGCGGTAAGCAAACGGGTGACAAGTAATGTGAGTCTGTTGATCGTAGGTCTGATGTTCGGTTCCATCGCCGGAGCATTGGTAAGTCTGCTGCAGAATTTCGCGAACCCGGACGCGTTGAAGTTATTCATTGTATGGACCTTAGGTTCGCTCAACAGCGTCAATTGGCAGGACATGCAACTGTTAGTGCCTATATTAGTTGCAGGAACGGTGTTTGTGCTGCTAAGTTTGAAACCGCTGAACGGTCTGCTGTTAGGTGAAGACTACGCACGGGGTTTGGGGATACATGTAGCGCGTACGCGTTTATATATTGTATTAGCGACGGGATTATTAGCAGGCGGAGTAACTGCTTTCTGCGGTCCAATAGCGTTTATCGGTGTTGCCGTTCCACATATCGCGAGAGGGATCTTCAAGACCTCTAACCATCGCGTGACGATACCGGCAAGTGCGCTGATAGGTGCTTGTATGTTGTTGGTTTGCGACATCCTTTGTTCGCTCTCCGTACATACGCTACCGATATCGACGGTGAGTGCGCTCTTTGGTGCCCCGATTATTATCTGGATTATAATGAAAAATAAATAGTCGAAAGACAAAAGACAAAAAATGAGTGTTCATGTACAAATTAGCCGAATGACAACGGCCAAGATTCGTCAGATGAAGGCAAGTGGTGAGAAGATCGCCATGCTGACGAGTTATGATTTTACCTTAGCGCGTTTAGAGGACGAGGCGGGTGTAGATATACTGCTGGTTGGCGACAGTGCAAGCAATGTAGTGTGCGGTAATCAGTACACGCTTCCTATTACCGTTGACGAGATGATTTTTCTGACCAAGGGAGTGGTTCGTGCCGCGCAACATGCGTTGGTAGTATGCGACATGCCGTTTGGCAGTTATCAAGTAAGCGAAGAGGAGGCAGTACGCAACGCGATTAAGATTTTGAAAGAGAGCGGTTGTGATGCCGTTAAGTTAGAAGGCGGTGAAGAGATTCTGCCGGCTATCCGTCATATGATACAGGCGGGTGTACCGGTTATGGGTCATTTAGGATTGACACCGCAGAGCGTGAATCAGTTTGGCGGTTACGGGTTGCGTGCCAAAGAAGAGTCCGAGGCGGAGAAACTGCTGCGCGATGCGAAGTTACTGGACGAAACAGGCTGTTTCTGTATCGTACTGGAGAAGATCCCTGCCGCCTTGGCAGAGCGTGTGACGAAAGCGGTCAGTTGTCCGGTGATCGGTATCGGTGCGGGCAATGTATGCGACGGACAGGTGCTGGTGCTACACGATATGTTAGGTCTCAACCAAGGCTTCAAACCGAAGTTCCTTCGTCATTTTGCCCAATTAGCAGACGAAGTGAAAGGCGCTGTGGGTGCCTATATCGAGGCGGTGAAAGACAGCAGTTTTCCTTCCAACGAAGAAAGCTATTAAGATTGACGATTGGACGATCAGTAAATAAAAATGAGGCTTGAGGGCCTCATTTTTTGTTATGGAAGGATCTTGTGGATCTCTGCTTCTATTTCTTCCTGGTATTTATTACCCGTCTCAGGATTGATGGGCAAGGTACCGAAGTCGAGCGTCACGAAAGGATGCAGACTGTTGGTGGTCACCAGTTTGAGGTCCTTACGTCCCCGACGCACCTCCATGATCTCCGAGAACGGAAGGATGACACCTTGGGCGTAGAGCAGCCCGAGTTCGCGATTGACCAATATATCCCGTCCTACGAGGATATCGTGTTTATACCACACCTCCGGATTATCGCCAAGCGCCTCTTTGATCACCGCACGAGCCTGCGGATTAAGCACCTCGGCTTCTTTCTTCCATTGCTCACGCTGACGTGCCCGTTCAGCAGCCGCTTCGCGCACGTGCTCCTCGTTTTCATTGACATACTCATCAATGGAAGCCAGATAATCTTTGGCTTTACGACGCAACCCGAAAAGGATCAAGGTGTCCGCAATGATGACTACACCCGGATAGACGAGGGTATTGAAATACAGAAGGTTGGGATTATAACTCTTCAAGATAAACGGGATGGGCACATAGGCGATCGCCAAAATCAAGCCGACACTCAAGAGCGCACGGCAACGGTTATGCGAATGACGGATAGCCTGCATCGTCTGCTCTCTGGTCACCTCACGAACAACCTTCAAGCGATCACGTGCGTCGAACCACTGCCAAACCAAGAAGAAGGAAACGAGCATCAGCCCGATAAGGACAAATAACAATACGTAAAGTACGAACTCCATAATATGCTAATTTAAGGTTATTTTACTATATTTCGTAAAATCTGCTGCAAAGTTACTATTTTTTTTTCGATTAAACAAATAAATGCGTAATTTTTTTCATATTTTTTTGCATATCTCATTTTTTTTTAGTACTTTTGCACCATAAAGTGAATAAATTCTATAAATTACAACTACTATGACAACACAAGAGATGAACGTTGCTTTCGAGCAAGCGTACGGCAAGAAAGCCGAAAAGATGTATTTTTCCCCGGGTCGTGTTAACTTGATCGGAGAGCATACCGATTATAACGGAGGTTGTGTTTTCCCCTGCGCTTTGAGTTTCGGAGCATGGTTACTGCTGGCCAAGAACAATGACAAAGTGCTGCGTTTCCGTTCGATGAACATGCCGCAGGTGTACGAGATCGCTATCGATGCGATCGCTCCTCAACCGGACCGAGCATGGTGTAATTACGCCTTGGGTTGTATCGCTATCATCGCCCGTCGTCATCCCGAGGCAAAGTTAGAGAGCGGTTATGACCTGTTGTACTACGGTAATGTGCCTGCCGGAGCGGGTTTGAGCAGTAGTGCAGCCATGGAAGTTGTTACGGCAAGAGCGTTTACAGAGGAGATGCATTGGAAGGATGCCGACGATAAGGCGTATCGTACGGAGTTGGCCTTGATCGGTCAGGCTTGTGAGCACGAGTTCGCCGGTGTGATGTGCGGTATCATGGATCAGTTTGCGAGTGCGCAAGGAAAGAAAGACCATGCGATCTATCTAAACTGCGACACGATGGAGTTTGAGCATGTGCCGGTTAAGTTAGAAGGTATCAAAGTGGTAATCACCAATACCCATAGTCCGCACCATCTGGATAGCGGAGCGTATAACGACCGCGTTCGTCAATGCAAGACAGCGGTTGAGCAGATCAGTAAGGTGAAGCCGATTAAGTTCCTTGCCGAGTTGACGGAAGAGGACTGGAAAGAGGTAGAAGGCGCTATCAGTGATCCTATTGCCAAGAAACGTGCGCGTCACGTGGTAGGTGAGGTTGCCAGAACGGCAGCAGCCGTAGAGGCATTGCGCAGAGGTGAGATCGCTTATTTCGGAGAGTTAATGACCGCCAGCCATGTATCGCTGCGTGACGACTATGAGGTAACGGGTCCGGAGTTGGATGCCTTGGCAGAAGCCGCATGGCAGGTAGAAGGTGTGTTAGGCAGCCGAATGACCGGAGGCGGATTTGGCGGTTGTACCGTAAGTCTGGTGAAGGACGAGGCTATCGAGACGTTCAAGGCTTTCGTTGGCGCGGAGTATGAGAAGAAGACCGGGCTCAAGGCAGATTTCTATGTAGCAGAGATCGGTGACGGCGTGACAAGACTGGCGTAATTGATAATTGACAATTGATAATTAATAATTGATAATTGATAGTTGTGAAACCGATACGTTTTTATACGATTAAGAGCAGTGGAGGGTTGAAGGTGGAGGTGAGTAACCTTGGCGCGAAGATCACGAAACTGCTGGTAGCTAACCGCAAAGGGGAAGTAAAGGACATCGTGTTAGGTTTCAAGACGGCGGAAGAATGGCAGACGAAAGAGACATACTTCAATGCCATCTGCGGTCGAGTGGCCAACCGAATCAAGGGGGGAGTCTTTGAGTTGAAAGATGAAAGTGGAAAGTTGAAAGTTTATTCTCTTCCGATCAATAACGGTCCGAACAGTCTGCATGGCGGTATCGAAGGATTCAATGCGAAGATCTGGGAGGTAGTGGAGCAAAGTCCGTATGAGATTAAGTTACACTACCGCTCGAAGGACGGCGAGGAAGGTTATCCGGGTAATCTGGATGTATGGGTTACTTATACGGCAACGAAAGACAACCGTCTGGTGATCCATTACGAAGGAAAGACGGACAAGCCGACACTGGTAGCGATGACCAACCATGCCTATTTCAACTTAGCAGGTGAAGCCAGCGGTCGGGTCAATGAACATGTGCTGCAAGTGAATGCGGATAAGTATACGCCGTTTGACGAATTCACTTGTCCGACGGGTGAGATCAAGCCGGTAGATGGTACGCCGATGGACTTCCGGAAACCGACGAAGTTAGGCGACCGAATGGGAGATCCGTTCTTTGCTCCTTGGCGAGGGATCGATAATAACTTCTGCCTTTGTGCCTATGACGCACCGAAGGAGTTACGACACGCTTGTACCTTGGAGGCGGACGGAAGAACGATGGAATGTTGGACGACGATGAAGGGTCTGCAGGTCTATACCGGTAATTTTATCGAGCGTAACGAAGGCAAGAGCGGGACGCTGTATGATATCCAGCATGCCGTGTGTCTGGAGGCGCAACAGTGGCCGGACAGTATTCACCATGATGACTTCCCGAACGTAGTACTGCTACCCGGAGAGAAATTGGACGAAATAACCGAATATCGATTCTTATGAGAAAAATCATTTATACCATGCTGCTGATTAGCGGCATGGTCTTTTATGCTTGCACGCCAGAGCAGGCGGTACGGAAGGATACCTTACTGACGAGTTGGGAGTTCACGCAAGACACGACGGAGAACCCGGTATGGGAGCAAGTGACTGTTCCGCACGACTGGGCTATAAGAGGTCCGTTCGACCGAGCGAATGACTTGCAGGAAGTGATTGTGGTGCAGAACGGGGAGAAAGAGCCGACGTGGAAGACAGGTCGCAGCGGAGGTCTGCCTTGGATGGGTAAGGGTCATTACCGGACACGTGTGGCGGTGAATAAGGATAAGTTCTATACCTTGGTCTTCGATGGTGCGATGAGTCACGCAGACGTGTATATCAACGGCGAAGAGGTTGTCTATTGGCCGTACGGATATAATACGTTTGACTGCTATATATTGCCCGAACTGATAGAGCAATCAGTTGTCAGTGATCAGTTGTCAGAAGTTACCATCGATGTTTATCTGGAGAACAAACCGCAACAGAGTCGTTGGTACCCGGGGGCAGGACTGTACCGCAATGTACACTTGGTAGAGACGAATCCGATTCATATACCGACGTTTGGCGTGCTGGTTAGGACACCGGAAGTAACAAAGGACCAAGCTACGGTGACGATAGAAGTGGAGCTGCAGGAGGGCGTGGAGCCTATTGGAGTACAGAATACAGAGTACAGAGTACAGACCGATTTACTTTATAAGGGCAAGGTGGTAGCCACGATAGAAGGTCGTGAAGGTTCTACAGAGGTGAAGAATCCGCATCTGTGGAGTCCGGAAAGCCCAAACCTGTATATTGCGCATACGAGAGTACTGAAGGGCGAAGAGGTGCTGGATGAAGTAGAGACGCGGTTTGGAATTCGGAGTTTGAGTTATACGCCGGAGAAGGGTTTTCAGTTGAATGGCGAGACCCGCAAGTTCAAGGGCGTTTGTAATCACCACGACTTAGGTCCCTTGGGAGCAGCGGTTCATAAGGACGCGTTGCGTCACCAGATAGCGATGCTGCAGGAGATGGGTTGCGATGCGATTCGTACGAGTCATAACATGCCGGATCCGCAGTTGGTAGAGCTGTGCGACGAAATGGGAATGATGATGATGATTGAGCCGTTCGATGTATGGAACTGGGGAAAGACAGAGAATGACTATAATAAGGAGTTTAACGATTGGTGGGAGCGCGACATCACGAATATGGTGAAACATTACCGGAATAACGCGTGTGTGATGTTGTGGTCCAGCGGTAATGAGGTATGGAACCAGGTGCTACCGGACGGCATTGAGATCGTGACGAACCTGCAGGCTCTCTTCCATAAGTTAGACCCTACCCGACCGGTGACAAACGGTATGGATCAAGCGATGCATGTGATTCATAACGGTTTTGGCGCAGCGGTAGAGTTACCGGGTTTCAATTATCGGACGAGTCGGTATGAGGAGGGGTATGAGAACCTGCCGCAGAAGATGATCTTAGGTTCGGAGACCGCCAGTACGGTATCGAGCCGAGGGGTCTATAAGACGCCGGCTATTATTCAGCCTGACGCGATGTATGAGGATAATCAAAGTAGCGGTTATGACGTGGAATACTGCGCGTGGTCGGGTCTGCCGGAACAGGATTTTCAGTTACAGGACGATTATGACTGGACCTTGGGTCAGTTTGTATGGACGGGTTTTGACTATTTGGGTGAACCTTCTCCATACGATACGGACGCATGGCCGAGTCACAGCAGTTATTTCGGGATTATCGATTTGGCGTCCTTGCCGAAAGACCGTTTCTGGCTCTATAAGAGTCAATGGAACAAGAAAGAGGCGACCTTGCATGTGTTACCGCATTGGAACTGGCAGGAAGGCGATTTAGTGCCGGTGTTCTGCTATACGAGTTACCCGAGTGCGGAGTTGTTCGTGAACGGAAAGAGTTACGGCAAGCTGCGTTTTGCGACGAAAGAAGAGACGGAAAGCCTCACCCCGACCCTCTCCCGCAGAGAGGGAGATGAGAATGCCTCCAATAGTGAGGCGAAGGTTAGTGAGATGCCGAAGGTGGGTGATTTTGAAGTGCCTGTTTGGGGTTCGGCGCCGAGACCGGAGTTGTTGCCGCGTTACCGCTTGATGTGGTTTGATGTGCCGTTTGAGTCAGGAGAGATGACGGTGGTGGCGTATGATGCGGACGGAAAGGAAGCAGCGCGTGAGACCGTTAAGACGGCAGGTGAGCCGGATCACTTAGAGGTCATTTGGGCGAATAAGAAGGAGAATCCGGAGGAGTTATGCTATTATACGGTCAAGGTAGTAGATAAGGACGGTAACCTTTGTCCGTTTGCCAATAATCTGATTGTGTATGAGGGTGACGGGTTTGTAGCGACAGCTAACGGCGATGCGGCTTGCCTGGACAGTTTTGTGGAACCGCAGATGCATGCTTTTGCCGGACAATGTACATTTATCCTGAAGAAGGGACATAAGGGTACATTCCGAATTGCGCAATAACCGCGCAATAATCACGCAATAATCACGCTATAATCACCCAATACACATCCGTCGCAGGCCTTGAATTTAAAGGGTTCCGAGAGGATGCATGGTTGAAAAGCGATAAACATAAATCAAATTTCTCCAAGTTGGAAAATTAAAATAGCCTGAGCGGTGCCCAGGCTATTTTTTTTAGATGAATGCGAGAGATTATTCAGCAAGTTTCTCGAAGGTAGCAACACCCTTAGGACCATTGGTCGAAGTGAAGGTATATTTTACCTTGTCACCATCCACGAACGGTTCGCCCTCGTATGCGTTCCAAGCCTCAACGATTTCGCCTTCATACTCGTAACCGGTGTTGAAACCGAAGTTGTCACCGTTAGCCAAGTCAATAGTTACAACATAGGAGAATACGCCATTGCCTTCTGCTATCATGTCAACCCATTGCCAGTTCATATCTTTGTCTTCAGCCTCATCGTAAACAGTGATGTTAGCACATTTAATCTTAAGAGCAGCAGCTACACCGTAATTAACACAAGGTTTGCTCTGCCAACCACCAACGGTCAGATAAATAACTGCGCCAATAGCGTCCGGATAGAACTCCATAGCTTGTTGACCTTGGTCATCTACCAAAGCAGCCATCGAAGCACTTTCCTCAGCGATAACGACCTTGCTGGAATTCCACTGTGAGCTCCAGTCACCCGGAACATTACCTTCCTCGTCATTCAGATACATCTTGCAGTGACCCATGTATTCGGTTACACCCTCCGGATCAGCAACAGCGATAACTGCTTGATACCAGTTAGCAAAACCCTCGATCGGCTCAAATTTAGTACCAGTAGCAAGGTCCCAACCTTGATATGCACCCTCCAAGAACACATCTTGGCAGATACCATCCGGGATGTAAGCAGCAATGGTGATAGCACCAGCTGTACCATCCAATTCAGGAACCTCAACAACCGGGTCAACCGGAGTCGGAGTCGGGGTCGGAGTCGGTTCGTCACCGCCGTTCTTCTTACAACCTACCATTGCGATAGTTGCGATAGCCATAATGGCCAAAAATACTTTTTTCATACTGTTTTAAAAATTTTGGTTAGTAATTAATTGTGTTTATTGTAATAAGCTTAACACTTATTGTCTGATTAATATCCGTTTGCCTCGTTGATACCTGCGAGGTTCGGGTTAGCAACAACGTCGGAGTTAGGAATCGGGAAGATGTTATACTTCTTATCCATAGCTTTGGGAGCGTCACCGGATTTCTTACCGCCACGACCTTCCCAGTTACGTGTTACGCCGTCTCCTGCGAACTGTCCAAAGCGGACAAGGTCGATACGACGACGACCTTCGAACCAGAACTCACGTGCCCACTCATCCAAGAGGAAGTCATCGTTGATGACAAACGGCGTGGTGTTGTTCGCACGGTCACGCAGCACTTGGATAGCAGCCTCTGCCGTACCGTTGGTAGCGTTACCGCCACGGTAAACAGCCTCTGCGTAGGTCAGGTAAGCCTCTGCAGCACGCAAGAACGGGATGTCTGTATCCGGCCAAGCAGGATCTTGTCCCACATACTCCTCAGGAGAGTTAGCCGTAGAGTAAACACCTGTCCATTTGCAACCAGCCCAGCAGTCATACATCTCAGAAGACTGAGTTCCCTGGAGGTTCCACTCATGTGCATTAGGCACATCGATAGAATCTTTAGTAGTCGGATCCCACTCTTTGTGTGTACCCGGAGCATAGCGATAGTAGGAGCAGAAGATAGCGCGGTCGTCACCAAGGACGGTCGGCATATCATACTCGTGCTCTTGGATAGTAGCTGCGGTCGTGAGATCCACGAAAGCCTCTACCATCTCCGGAGAAGTACGGAAGCAAGACCATGTGTCGGTAGAACCTGCCGGCATCCAGTTCGCATCACGGAAGGCGCTGATCAAGAAGCGTGCACCGCCCCATGCCTGCGAATGGTTACCATCCTGATAGATCAACAAGAGGGCTTCGGTCTCTGCACCGTTCATACAGTTATCACCCATGAACAGTTTCTGGTAAGCGCTATACTTATAACCACCTGCAGCCGTATAGTCGGACGGGGTTGTATAGATCTTATACCCCGAATTCATAACCATACCTGCATACTTAGCTGCATCGTCCCAACGTGCTTTGCCGGTATAAACCTCTGCATTCAGATAGAGACGAGCCAAGAGGAGGTGTGCAGCCGATTTGTCCACACGGTAGAGAGACAGACGGTTATCCGGCAACAGTTTCTCGATGTCCAGCAACTCGGTCTCCAACCAGTCGAACAACTCAACACGTGTTTTGGGTTTCGGGTTCTCAGCCGATACGTGCTCAGAGAACGGCACGGTGCCGAACATATCGAGCAGGTAGTAGTAGTTGAGCGCACGGATGAAACGAACTTCGGCTTGTTGCGTCAAGGTCTTCTCATCGGTATAGTCCGCTGTTCTATCCAAGAAGTGGTTAGCGAGCGTAATATCGATGAAGAGACGATAGTAGATACCTTTCACCAAGTCGTTTTCGGAGTCCCAACTCATAACGCGAAGGTCTTTTACACCCGGGTCGCCCCAGATCCACCAGCCTTCGTCTGTCGGGAATTCTTGCAATTCCCAAATCATACGGTAGAAAGCAGAGGTACCGCCATCGATACCGTCGATATCGCTATCACCGTTCGGTCCGGTTTGTCCCGGCATTGCTAAAGTTGCGTAAATCTTAGAGAAAACGGCATCCTGATCAAACTCCATGAATACATGGGGATCGTCCGGTGTGCGGTCTAAGGAGCAAGCACTCAGGACGAATGCCGCAACTGCGCAACTAAGAACAGATAAAATATTCTTTTTCATAATGACACAAGTTTTTTAGAATTGAATGCTGCAACCCAATACAGTAGTAAGGCTACGCGGATAAATGTTATTATCAATACCACCGAAGATTTCCGGGTCAAGACCGGAATAACCAGAGATTACACACGGGTTGGAAACCGTCGCATAGATACGTGCGTTGAGTTTACCTTTGGTCACTTTCTCATTGAAGGTATAACCGAGTGTGATGTTATCGATACGAACGAAGGAAGCGTTCTCTACGAAGTGGTCAGACATATACCAGTCGGAGAAAGAGGTGAGCGAAGTCGTACCATCTGCATTGTAAACGAGTCCGTACATTGCGTTGCTCTTGAGGCCGGTGTACCAGTAGAGGTCGTATGCTTTGCGAAGCACGCTATGATAACCGCCGTTTTGCGGTTGGTAAACCTTACCCGGCTCAACCCACTGGAGGTTGCCTGCCAATACATCGTTGTACACGTAGTTACCGATGGACGAACGGAGGGTGATACCCAGGTCAAATCCATAGAACTGCCATTTGCTTTGGAGACCGAGGGTGACCTTAGCGTCCGGAGATTTATACATGTATTTATCAGCCGGCGTGATCTGACCATCCTGGTTGCGATCCACTACGTAGTAGTACGGTGTACCATCTTCAAACACAGCTTTCTGTGTCTCATATACATAGAAGGAGTATGCAGGAAGACCTACTTGGTGTGCCTGAACGGTGTTACCGGTACCGGAAGAGATACCACCTACCGGGATGTAGTAGTCATCTCCTTCACCGATCAACGAAGTGATTCGGTTATCATTCCAAGTAGCGTTGAAGCCGAGATCCCATTTGAAGTTCTTGCGGTCGAAAGCCACTGCGTTGAATGCGAACTCAACACCTTGGTTACGCAGCGAACCTACGTTCGAAGTAACGGAGTTACGGAAGTTGGTACCTACAGCTACGTCCACACGTGAGATCAGGTCTTTGGTGTCACGATAGTAGTAATCCAAAGAGAAGTTGAGTCGGTTGTTCAAGAAGGCCATATCGAGACCTACGTTGTAGGTAGTGGTCTTCTCCCAAGTCAGGTTCTGGTTGTACTCACCCGGACGGAAGGAATAGTAAACAGGGTTGTTATTGACATCTTTTACTACCGTACCGGTACCATCGAATACAGGAACACCGTTTTCATCTACGTGTAACTCATTGGATTCACCTCCCACCGGATAGTAGTTATGGTAATCAGCCACGGTGTATTGCGGCATATAGTAGTAGTCATAACCTACATCCTGCTGACCGGTGATACCGTAACCCAGACGCAGTTTCATATCAGAGATCTCGTTGACATCTTTGAGGAAGGTCTCTTTGATCTTCCAACCGAGCGCTGCAGAGGGGAAGAGACCCCAACGTGCATTCTTACCATTGGTGTCACGACGTGCGAAACGAGACGAACCATCGGCACGGAAGGTAGCGGTCAAGAGGATTTGGTTCCAACCGTTCCAGTTCAAACGACCGAAGACAGACTGAATGGCATTATCGGTGATCGACTCTCTGGTGTAGGAGTCGGTGAAACGCTGACCTCTCTTCTCCGGGTCATCATTGGTATCACGATAGTAACCGGATCCATCTGTATAGGAATGCTGATAGAAATACTGGCTCTCATAACCCACCATAATATCGAAGTGTTGGGTCTCCGAGAAGTCCTTATAATATTGCGCGTACGCGGAGAATTGGATGTTGTATTTCGATTTCTCCGTCAGGCCTTCCCATCCATAGTAGTGGTTGGAGAAGGAGTACGGGCTAACGCTGGTCACTTGCTTACCATAGGAGTAGTCCGCACCGAAGTTCGCATGGATACGCAGGTCTTCGAAACCGTGGATCTTATAATCCGCCTCGATGTTACCTACGAAAGAACCGGAGTTCGCTTGATCTTTCTTCAAGTTCAGCGCAGCTACCGGGTTACCTGTTGTCTGCGAGTTCTTGGTATAAGGCCAAGCCTTGTCACCGTAACCACTATTCTTCACGCGTTGATAGTAACCGCCGAACCATTGGTTGATCACGTCGGTCGTAGCCAACTCGCCGTCGAAGCTATTGGTAGCACCGCCGTAAACCGGCATCGTCGGGTCCATAGAGAGCGAACCGCCTACCACAGCACCATCTGCATAACGGTTGTAGATATACATACCTTTGGCATTGATATTGAAGGAAAGGTGCTTATCCAAGAAGGTCGGAGAGAGGTTCATCGAAGCGGTCACACGTTGCATCTGTGATGTTTTGATGATACCGTTCTGGAGGGTATAACCGAGCGAGAAACGATACGGCATATTCTTCGTACCACCGGAGATGGAGAAGTTATGATCGGTAGAAGGAGCTACGCGATATACCTGTGCTTGCCAATCGGTATTGTTCTTACCCAGATACATGGTCTTTTTAGCAGGATGCTCGCAGAGCGCGCCCGTAGCATATGCACGGAGCTCATCGCCGGTGAGGACTTCCATACGGTTGGTCAGCGCACCGAACGATACGTTACCTTCGTATGAGAATTTGGGTTTGGAACCTGCAGCACCTTTCTTAGTCGTGATGATGATGACACCGTTGGATGCACGGCTACCGTAGATAGCGGTTGCAGACGCATCCTTGAGGACGGTGAAGGACTCGATATCCGAAGGGTTCACCATCGAGAGAGGGTTCGCCGCACCCGGGATACCGTTGTTATCCAATGCGAGACCATCGATGACAACGAGCGGAGAGTTAGAAGCGTTCAAGGACGCACCTCCACGAATACGGATCGTAGCCGCACCGCCCGGGGTACCATCGGAAGACGTTACGTTCACACCGGCGATCTTACCTTGCAACATTTCCTGTGCGTTGGTAGTAAGACCTTTGTTCATGTCGTCCGGTTTGATAGCGGTAACGGAACCGGTAGCATCGTTTTTCTTAACGACACCGTAACCGACAACGACCACTTCGTCGAGGAGCTCAGTGTCCTCGCCCATACGAACGTTCATCGAAGGTGCAGCCGCCAACTCCTGGGTTTTGTAACCCATGTACGAGATAGCAAGTTTTGCACCGGGTTGTACTGTGAGTTCGAAGTTACCATCGAAATCGGTAATCGTACCATTGGTGGTACCGATCTCCAGCACAGAGGCGCCGATAATAGGCTCACCATTCGCCACATCGGTAACCGTACCTTGTACGGTCATCTGGGCGAAGGCGGTCATTCCTGTTACCAACAGGAAAGCCAACAGCACGGCGCGGAATGAAAGAAGATTGTGTTTCATTTGCTTGTGTTTTTTTTGTTAAGTATTGTTTGTTTGTTAGTGACTAGAGGGGCTAGATATTCTAGAGGCTCTCTAGAGGCTCTAGATATTCTAGATGTTCTAGAGGTTCTAGATTATTCCTTGCCTTCTTTGATGATGGCCACCGAGAGGGCACCGAGGAGGAGCAGGACACCGGCAACCACAAGCATGTAAGGCTGTTGTGCTACGCCGTTCACCTCCGGGAAGCAAGCGAGGATCAGACCACCGACTGCTGCTGCCACGATCTGCGGGAGGCAGATAGAGCAGTTGAACAGACCGAGGTACGAACCCATATGCTCCTTAATCGAGTTGGTGACGATGGTGAACGGAATCGCCAACATCGCAGCCCAAGCACAACCGATAAGCAGGTAACAACCGCATAGTTGCAACTGTGCTACCGTGGTCGGAATCTTCATGATCACCACGCTGGTCTGAGTCGTATCGGTGCAGAAGAAGGTAAGGATGAAACCGATAGCACCGATGATGAGACTGAGCGAGTATGCCAGTTTACGACGCTGCTTGAACAGCGGGATGATCATTGCCCAAAGGACAGAACCGATTGCCTGGATAGCGAAGAGCACGCCTACCCAGTCGCCGGCACGACCGTATTCCTTACTGCTGACATCGATATCAGTCTTGGACGAAACGACTGCACCTTCGGGAACGACGATGGTCTCAGGATGCGAGAGGACCTCACCGTCCATGACGGTAGCCACCTGCAATTCAAGACCCGGAGTCTCAAGGATCTGCTTGGCATCATCGGTCTTGAGGATACCGCTGGAGACGATCAACTCATTATTATACATTACGTACGTGTGCGTGATGGCATTACCATCGGCATCGGTATAAGAGCTGATAGCCTGTGCGTACGGGGTATCGATAGCCGACTGCGCTACCGTACCGGTGCTATAGGTCCACATATAGAGGAAAGCTGCCCAGCAGAAGAACTGTACAAGGCCGACGGTCCAGAACGCCTTCGGCGCTTTCTTGAGAAGGGCTACGAAACTCGGGCTCTTCTCTTCTTTCTTATTGGGGTCGATACCATGGAACTCGGCATACTCCTTCGGCGGCATCTCTTTGACCGCAAAGAAAGTATAGAGCACACAGAGGATGAGCACCGCAGCGCCGATATAGAACGACCATTGAACGGACGGAGCCACGTGACCCGGCTGCACCTCGGTATTGCTAAAGAACCAAGCGGTGAGGCAGAACGGCAGGAGGTAACCGACGAGCGAACCTGCGTTACAGAGGAAAGACTGGATGGAATATGCCAAGCCTTTCTGCTCTTCGTTGACCGAGTCGCCCACCATCATCTTAAACGGCTGCATGGCGATGTTGATACTCGTATCCAGGAAGATCAACGAGAAGATACCGAACCAGATAACGGCGGTGAAACCGAGGAACACTTTCCTACCCGTCTCTCCCGGGAAGAAATCACCCGCCATCGGCAACATCAGCATCACGATAACGGCGATGATGGCACCGATCAGAAGGTAGGGTTTACGACGACCCAGTTTATTCCACGTACGATCGGAGAACTTACCGATCAGGGGCTGCACAATCATACCCATCAAAGGCGGCAAGAGCCAGAACAACGACAGTTGATGCGGGTCAGCGCCCAGCGTAGCAAAGATACGGGAGATGTTAGCACTTTGGAGCGCGTAAGCGATCTGAACTCCGAAGAAACCGAAACTCAAATTAAAGAGTTGAGCAAAGGATAAATTCCGTTTCTGCATGGTCATTATTTATATAAATAACTATAATTTGCCAAGTATACTTTACAAATCGGCGACAAAATTACTGCTTTTTTTTGGAATACGCAAGAGCTTTGTGCATTTTTTTACATTTTTTGTTGTTTTTTGTTTCCAAACATACCGAAAGGTTTCGAAAGGTTTCCTCCATTTTCCATTTCTGAACCCGTAAAAACCACAATAAAAGTAGGTATTAATAAGGACTTAAGTACATGTGAGAATTTTTTGATTGAAAAAATATTTTTTTGAAAAAAAACGGCAAGGTCTTGCATATATAAAAATTTATTCGTATCTTTGCCCCCGATTTTCGCTTGGTCTATTGCTCGTGCGACTTCGGACAAAGTCCTTGTAGAGCACTACGCAATGACCTACGCTCTCCCCAGAGCAAACAGCCTACGGCTTGGTTTACTCCGGGGACCCCAGTTGAAGATTGAAGAATTATTATATATGGAAGTAACACATGAGGAATTGACGAGCGCGTTGCAAACCTATTTCGGTTTTGACACGTTCAAGGGAAATCAAGAGGCGATCATTCGCAACGTGATGGAGGGCAAAGACACCTTCGTGTTGATGCCTACCGGTGGCGGTAAGAGTCTTTGTTACCAGTTACCGTCCTTGATCATGGACGGTGTGGCGATCGTTATCTCGCCTTTGATTGCGTTGATGAAGAACCAGGTAGATGCGATGCGTAACTACTCGGAAGAGGAGGGCGTAGCGCATTTTATCAATTCGAGTTTGAGCAGAGGGGAGATCAACGCGGTGCGTGATGATGTGGTTGCCGGTAAGACGAAGCTCCTGTATCTGGCGCCTGAGAGTTTGCAGAAAGCGGAGAACGTGGATTTTTTGCGGGGCGTGAAGATCTCTTTTTATGCAGTCGATGAGGCACATTGTATCTCGGAGTGGGGTCATGATTTCCGTCCGGAGTACAGTCAGATCCGCAGCATGGTGCAGCGTATCGGCAAGGCGCCGATCATCGCGTTGACGGCAACGGCTACGCCGAAGGTGCAAAAGGATATCCAGAAGAACTTAGGTATGCCGGACGCAACGGTATTCAAGAGCAGTTTCAACCGACCGAATCTATATTACGAAGTACGTCAAAAGACCGCCGACGTGGATAAGGATCTGGTGCGTTTTATCCGAGGCATGGAAGGCAAGAGCGGTATCGTGTATTGCTTGGCGCGTAAGGAAGTAGAAGACTTGGCGCAGGTGCTGCAGGTAAACGGTATCTCGGCTCGTCCGTACCATGCCGGTATGGATGCGGCGACCCGTACGGCGAACCAAGATGCATTCCTGATGGAAGAGGTGCAAGTGATCGTGGCGACTATCGCTTTCGGTATGGGTATCGACAAGCCGGACGTACGTTTTGTGATCCATTATGACATCCCGAAATCGTTGGAGGGATACTACCAGGAGACGGGTCGTGCAGGTCGGGACGGAGGTGAAGGACAGTGTATCTGTTTCTACAGTCCGGACGATATCGAGCGTTTGCGGCGTTTCCAGAAAGACAAGACACCCAAAGAGATCGGTATCGGTAACCAGTTGCTGTTCGAGACGCAGAGTTATGCAGAGAGTACAATTTGCCGCAGGAAACTGTTGCTGCACTATTTCGGCGAAGAATATACGGAGGAGAAATGCGGTAACTGCGATAACTGTCGCAAGACCTACAAACAGATCGACGCGAGTGAGTTGTTACAGATCGCCCTGGAGACCATCCAACAGGTGAACGAGAAACACAGAGCGGAACATATCGTAGATATCCTGCACGGCAACCAGACGGCGGAGGTAATGAGTTATCACCATGACGAGTTGGATAATTTCGGTGCTGCCAGTGACGTTGAGGAGAGCACGTTGCATGCGATTTTACGGCAAGCCTTGCTGGTAGGAATGATCACGAAAGATGTGGATACGTACGGTGATCTGAAGTTAACGAAGGACGGAACGAAGTTCATTCGCAAGCCGGGTAAGTTCGAAGTGCCTATCGAGATAGAGGACGAAGACGAGATGGATATTGACGGAGCTGCCGCTACGTGTGCTGCCGCTGATGAGGTGCTGTTCTCCATTCTGAAAGATATCCGTCGCAAGGTAGCCAAGAAGAGCGATGTGCCGCCGTTTGTCATCTTCCAAGACCCGAGTCTGGAGGCGATGGCCACTACCTACCCCATTACGATGGATGAGTTACTGTTGATTCCGGGTGTAGGCGTAGCAAAAGCCAAACGGTACGGCGAGGAGTTCTTACGCGTTATCAAGGAGTACGTCGATGAGAACGAGATCATTCGTCCGGACGACATGCGCATTCGCACCGTAGCCAAGAAGAGTACGCGTAAGAAACAGATCATCCAAGCCATCGACCGTCGTGTGGATCTGGACGACTTGGCGGAGAGCTGCGGAATGAGTATGGAGGAGATGATGGACGAGTTGGAGGCCATCGTGTTCAGCGGAACGAAGATCAATATCAATTACTTCATCAAAGAGGTGGTGGATCCGGACGAGGAAGAAGAGATTTACGACTATTTCAAGAGCGCCGACGACGATAACATCAAGAAGGCGATGGAGGAATTGGGCGAGGACTACTACGACGAGATGCATGTACGGCTTGTACGATTGAAGTTCCATTGTGATTTAGGGAATTGATAATTATGTCGTATGCTGCTCTGCAAAAAACATGGAGCCCCCCATTCATGCTTTTGCGGACCCCAACCGCAAAAGAATGTTTTTGCCAGAGCACATACGACAATGCGGGTGAAATATGATGCAAAAGGGAGTAGTTGATTTTATAACGCTTGGATGCTCGAAGAATCTGGTGGACGCTGAGCGGGTGATGCGGCAGTTAGAGGCGGCAGGATGGCGATGTGTCCATGACCCGGAGGAACCGAAGGGGGAAGTATGCGTGATCAACACCTGCGGATTTATAGGCGATGCCAAAGAGGAGAGCATCAACATGATTCTGCAGATGGCGGAACGGAAGAAGAAGGGGAAGTTGAATACGCTGATTGTGATGGGTTGTTTGAGTGAACGGTATCGGGCAGAGTTGGAAGAAGAGCTACCAGAGGTCGATGCGTATTACGGGAAGTTTGATTTCGAGGGGATGGTAGAGAAACTCGGAAACTATCCGAAAGAATCCGAGATTATCCGATTTAATCCGAATTATGAGCGGAAGTTGACAACCCCGAAACACTATGCGTATCTGAAGATATCGGAGGGATGTAACCGGATGTGTTCGTATTGCGCGATACCGTTGATTACGGGTCGGCATACGAGTAGGCCGAAAGCGGAGATATTGGAGGAAGTACGGTGGTTAGTGAGCCAGGGTGTCAAGGAGTTGAACGTGATCGCACAGGACCTCAGTTCCTACGGATTGGATTTAGACAAAAGTCGAAAGTCGAAAGACAAAAGACATTTGCTGCCGGAACTCATTGATGAGATGGCGCAGATAGAGGGGATCGAATGGATACGGTTACATTATGCCTACCCGACGGATTTTCCGGAAGAGCTGTTAGACGTGATGGCGAAACATGCGAATGTATGCAAATACCTTGATATCGCCTTGCAGCACTGTACAGACCATATGTTGGGTTTGATGCGAAGACATATCACGCAAGCCGAGCAGGATGCGTTGATCCGGAAGATACGGGAACGCGTGCCGGGTATCTGTATCCGAACGACGCTCTTAGTGGGTCACCCGGGTGAGACAGAAGAAGATTTTGAAGCACTCAAAGAATGGGTGAAGGAGATGCGTTTTGACCGGATGGGTTGTTTCGCTTATTCGGACGAAGAAGGGACGTACGCCAATAAACATTATACGGACGATGTTCCGCAGGAGGTGAAAGAGCAACGTGTAGAGGAGTTGATGGCGATCCAACAGCAGATCAGCGGAGAGTTGATGGCTGCGAAAGTGGGAACCGTTCAACGCGTGATTATCGACCGGCAAGAAGGCGATTATTGGATAGGACGCACGCAGTACGACAGTCCGGAGGTGGATTGCGAAGTTCTCGTTGAGAACATTGGTCATTTGTCATTGGTCATTGGTCATTTTTACGATGTGAAGATCACCAAGGCGGAGGAATTTGATTTATATGGGGAAATCTAAAAAAACTTATATACCATGCTTACAAAAGAATTAATCGGTCAGGTAGTGAATACGACTAAGCTGACCAAGAAAAATGCCGAGCAGTTGTTGGCCACAACAACAGCGATTATGCGCGAAAACCTGCTCGCCGGTAAAGCGGTTCAGTTACAAGGAATCGGTTCCTTGGAGATGAAAGAACGCAAAGCACGTACGATCGTTCATCCCCGTACGGGAGAACGTTCGGTAGCACCGAGTAAGAACCAGTTGGTGTTCAAACCGATAGGTAACCTGAAAGACGAACTAAAAAAAATCTAACCATGGCAGAGAAACTTAGTTGGAGCGAGTTGCGTCGTGCATTGGCGGCGCGCGCTAATGTAAGCGAAAAAGAAGCAAATGCTTTCTTGACTGCGTTGAACGCTCAGATCATCGAGGCGCTCAAGAGTGACAAACAGGTTAAGATCAACGGTTTGGGGACCTTCAAGTTACAAGCGGTTGCCCCCCGTAAGAGTGTGAACGTGAAGACCGGCGAAGAGATCACCATCGAGGGTTATAACAAAGTGGCTTTTGTTCCCGAAGCAGGTGTGAAGGAACTGGTAGAAAGCGGGAAAGTCGAAAGTCGAAAGTCGAAAGACAAAAGCATAGAGCCGGCTGATCCGATCCAGAAACTCGGTGCACAGGCAGAAGAGATTGTTGATCTGTTAGGCGACTTGGGACAAAGTCCGAAGGAAGAAGAGCCGAAACCCGAAGAGCCTAAGGTTGAAGAGCCGAAACCCGAAGAGACGGTGGTTGTGGTAGAGCAGCCGGAGGTCAGTGTTCAGCCGGCAGAAGAACCGGTAGCGGAAGACCCAAAGGCGGAAGAACCCAAGCAAGAAGAGAAACCGAAGAAAAAGAGTCATTTCTGGCGTGACACCTTGATCTGTGTTGTAGTGTTGCTGATTCTGTTGGTAGTGGGTTATTTCTTCCTGCGTGAGCAAATAAGCGGTTGGGTTGATTCGATCGTCAATGGTATCCATGAGAAGACGGAGATGCAAGCCGGTGAGGCAAACGAGGACCAGAATGCGGTTTCTTTTGAAGACGAACAGAACGCAGCCGGTTCGGTTGCCACGAACGAATCAGATGCCGAGGAGCTTGAGTTTACCTATACCAAACTCATCACGACGGAGCGTTTGACGAATGGAAGCCGTCTGGCTTGGTTGGCTCGTAAGTACTACGGTTCGCCGGTTTATTGGCCCTATATCTACGCTGCCAATAGAGATCGCGTGAGTGATCCGGATATGATCACTATCGGTACGGCAATCCGTGTTCCGCAGTTAACGAAGGAACAGTTAGACACTACAAACACGCAGGTTATCAGACTTTTGGATAAATTGCAGAGAGCTAATTGACGACAGATAGTATTCGTATAGAGGGTGCAGACACCCACAATTTGAAGCATGTATCGGTAGCTATACCGCGCAACAAATTGGTGGTGGTGACGGGTGTGAGCGGTAGCGGCAAGAGTTCGCTGGCGTTCGACACCCTTTATGCGGAGGGTCAACGGCGCTATGTAGAGAGTCTGAGTGCGTATGCGCGTCAGTTCATGGGGCGCATGCAGAAACCGGAGGTGGAGAAGATAGAAGGCATCCCCCCGGCCATCGCTATCCAGCAGAAAGTGACGAGTCGTAATCCCCGTTCAACGGTAGGTACCGTAACGGAGATTTACGACTATCTCAAATTATTTTACGCGCGCGTAGGTCGCACGTACTCGCCTGTAAGCGGAGAAGAGGTGAAACGAAACACGATACGCGATGTGGTACAATACATGGAGAGCCAACCGAAAGGGACTCGTCTGTATCTGCTTAGTCCGATCGTGCTACCGGAAGGCCGTACGCTGCAGGAACAGTTGGCATTATGGCAGAGTCAGGGTTTCAGCCGCTTACTGATTGACGGCGACACCGTTCGGTTGGATGCCGACACCTGGCAGCAGGTGAAGGGACACGAGGCCTATCTGTTGGTGGACCGTATCGTGGTCGATCAAGAGCAGGCGACCAGTAACCGCTTTGCAGACAGCGTACAGACCGCTTTCTTTGAGGGACAAGGCGAATGCCAGGTGTATGTACAAAAGGACAATGTACCCAGAATCAAGGTGTTCTCCGAACGCTTTGAAGCGGACGGGATCAAGTTCATCGAACCCAACGAACACCTGTTCGATTTTAATAATCCCGTAGGGGCCTGCCCCGAATGCAAGGGTGTCGGTACGGTGATGGGTATTGATATCGATCTGGTGGTGCCGGATAAGTCGAAATCCATCTACGAGCAGGCCATCGCGTGCTGGCAGAGTGAATCGATGAAACCGTGGTTGGATGCCCTGATCTACAATGCCGCAAAATTCGATTTCCCGATTCATACGCCTTTCTATGCCTTGACGCCGGAACAGAAACAGCTGATCTGGACCGGCAACGAATATTTCCGAGGTTTGCATGCGTTCTTCAAAGAGTTGGAAGAGAAGCAATACAACCGAATCCAGTACAAAGTGATGCTGTCCCGTTTCAAAGGCAAGACGACTTGTCCCGTGTGCCGGGGTTTTCATCTGCGCAAAGAAGCGGAGTACGTTTTGGTGAACGGGAAGAATATCCAAGCCCTCTGTGCGATGCCGTTGTCGGAACTACAGGACTGGTTTGCGCATATCGAGTTGACGGATACGGAACGTCAGACAGCGGAGATGTTGTTAGTGGAGATCAACCACCGTCTGCAGTTTATGCACGATGTAGGACTTAGTTACCTGACCTTGAACCGGCAGAGTAACACCTTGTCTGGCGGTGAGAGTCAGCGTATCAACTTGGCGAAGTCATTGGGTAGCAGTTTGGTAGGATCGTTGTACGTGCTGGATGAACCCTCTATCGGACTTCACCCGCGTGACACAGAGCGCTTGATTCATGTATTGAAACAGTTGCGCGACTTGGGTAACACCATCGTGGTCGTGGAGCACGACGAAGATATCATCGGTGCAGCGGACCATGTGATTGAGATCGGTCCTGCCGCAGGTCGTCATGGCGGAGAGGTGGTGTATGAAGGCAAACCGCGCATGGAGCAGTTCGTCTATCAGGTACCTGCGATGCGTCGGCATTGGAACAACTATATCGAGATTGAAGGGGCATGTGAGAACAACCTGAAGAACCTGACCGTTCGTTTTCCGCTGCATGTGATGACAGTGGTGACGGGAGTGAGTGGTAGCGGTAAAAGTTCGCTGGTCAGCAAAGTGCTCTACCCTGCCCTCAAGAAACATTACGGCGGTTCGTTCGCAGAGCACACGGGTGACTTCGGTCATCTGAAAGGCAGCATGCATCTGATGCGGGATATTGAGTTTGTGGACCAGAACCCCTTGAGCAAGTCCAGTCGCAGCAATGCCGTGACGTATCTGAAAGCCTACGACGAGATACGCCGGTTATACGCCGAGCAGCCTTTATCCAAACAATTAGGTTTCACTCCGGCTCATTTTTCGTTTAACACGCCGGGCGGACGGTGCGAGACCTGTCAAGGAGAAGGAACGATCACTATTGAGATGCAGTTTATGGCGGACCTGGTGCTCGAATGCGAACAGTGTCACGGTCATCGGTTCAAACAAGACGTGCTGGACGTCCATTATCGCGGCAAGTCGATTTATGACATTCTCTGTATGACGGTGAACCAAGCGGTAGAGTTCTTCAGCGAAGACCCTGCCTGCGATAAGATTGTGAAACGGCTCAAACCCTTGCAGGAAGTAGGTATCGGTTATATCCAGTTAGGACAGAGCAGCAGTACTTTGTCCGGCGGAGAGAGTCAACGTGTCAAGTTAGCCTCCTTCCTGGCGCAGGAAGAGAACCGACCGACCATCTTCGTCTTTGACGAACCGACAACGGGTCTTCATCATCGGGATATAGACGTACTGCTGAAGGCACTGAACCGACTGGTGAGCAAAGGACATACGGTGATCATCATTGAACACAACCCGGCGGTCATCGTGGCTGCGGACCATGTGATCGACCTGGGTCCCGAAGGAGGAAAAGAAGGAGGATTTATCGTAGCTACCGGTACGCCGGAAGAAATAGCTGCATGCAAAGAGAGTTATACCGGCAAATATATTGCCAAAATCATAGGAGCGGATTATGAAAGTGTTTAAATTGAGTTACATGCCTCGTTGGGGCGTCTTGTTATTGGACTTGTTACTAAGTACCATCGCTTTTTGGTTGAGCGTATGGATCGGTAGCGGATTCTTCCACTACCAGGATCTGAGCGGTCAGTCCGTCAGCATCCAATATCTGATCGTGATCAGTACGCAACTGATTGCTTTTCTGGCCTTTCAGACTTTCTCGGGTATCTTGCGTTACTCCACATTCATCGACACGATCAAAGTGTTGCTGTCCAATATCACGACCGGCTTTGTACTGGTGATCCTCAATAGTATTCTGGATCATACGACAGGCGGGCATCCAGTGATGAATACGGTGCTGGCGATCTATGTACCGACATCGTTCGTGCTGCTTTTCTCATTGCGTGTAGGAGTGAAGACGCTCAGTGAAACCTTCGAGCAGAACCAAGCCAGCCCCCGTGTGATGATCTACGGTACGCAGTCGGCAGGTCTCGCCATTGCCAAGATGCTGCGTGCAGCAGGTAACACGCCCTACCGTCCGGCAGGGTTCATTGCCAATGAGAACCAACGGCACGGGTATGACTTAGCCGGTCTGCGTGTACGTCCGCTTAATGAGAAACTGTTTGACTGGATGGCGAAACGAGGCATTCGGCATGTGATCGTCTCACCGCTGAAGATGCGGGAACTGAATCCTGCCAAGGATCTGCAGATTTTCATTGACCATAATGTCCGTATTCTAACCACCCCTTACTTCACCCAATGGGACAACACGGATGACATCGACATGCAGCGTATCGGTCGCATCGACTCGATTAAGATCGAGGACCTGTTAGAGCGTCCACAGATACATATCAACACGGAGAACGTGCGTCAGACCCTGCAGAAACGCGTCGTACTGGTCAGTGGTGCAGCAGGCAGTATCGGCAGTGAGTTGGTTCGGCAGATCCAGCAGTTCGAACCACAGGTGACGATCTTGTTGGAGATGGCGGAGAGTCCCTTACATGACCTGATGCAGGAACTGAAAGTACAATTCCCCGAATCGCGTTTCATTCCGGTGATAGCCGACGTACGGAACAGAGACCGTATCGAGCAGATCTTCAACGAGATGCGTCCCGACATCGTTTATCACGCAGCAGCCTACAAACATGTACCGCTCATGGAGAGTTTTCCGAACGAAGCCATCCAGGCGAATGTGTTAGGCACCAAAAACATGGCCGATATGTCCGTCAAATACGGGGTGCAACGGTTCGTAATGATCTCTACGGACAAGGCGGTCAACCCGACCAATATCATGGGTGCCAGTAAGCGTATCGCCGAGATCTATGTACAGTCGCTCTTCCGTAAGTTGCATGCGCAGAACCCCGACTGCACCAAGTTCATCACCACCCGTTTCGGCAATGTGTTGGGCAGTAACGGTTCAGTCATCCCGTTCTTCCGTAAGCAGATCGCAGCAGGCGGACCGGTGACGGTGACCCATCCGGAGATCATCCGCTATTTCATGACGATTCCCGAAGCCTGCTGTCTGGTGATGGAAGCCGGCACATTAGGGGAAGGCGGAGAGATCTTTATCTTCGATATGGGTAAGCCGGTGAAGATCCTGGAACTGGCAAGAAATATGATTCGTCTGGCAGGATACACACCGGAGAAAGACATCCAAATCATCTTCACCGGTTTGCGTCCGGGAGAGAAACTGTACGAAGAGTTACTGAACCAGAAAGAGACAACCATACCGACCGCCAACAAGAAGATCATGGTGGCACGTGTTCGGGAGTTCGACTACGATACGGTCAGCAAAGAGATCGACCGACTCATCGAGACCAGTCGGTTGACCAAACCCTTCACCACCGTCACGCAGATGAAGAAACTGGTGCCGGAATATATCAGTAACAACTCGATCTACGAGCAATTAGACCCGCAATGATACAGACCTTTTTCTTTCAACATACCTACCTCATCGGGTTCGTCAGTTTTCTGTTGGGACTGATCGGCATGCCGGTTGTCATTCGCATCGCCAAAGCGAAAGGGTTTGTGGTACGTCCCAATAAACGAATGAGTCACACGGGAGAGGTTCCGAACATAGGCGGACTGAATATCATCTTCAGTTTTATGCTCAGTTACCTGCTTTTCGAGTATAACCAGATGACACAGAGCCAGTTCTTCCTCATCGGTCTGTTTGCCATCATGTCGGTCGGTTTCATCGATGACGTACTGGTTCTTACGCCTATCGCCAAACTGTTAGGGGAGACCTTGGCGGGTATCGCGCTCATCGGTTTTGCCGACCTGCGGATCACCCATCTGCACGGGATCTTCGGCATCACGGAAATAGGCATCATCCCCAGTTACCTCATCTCCCTGTTCGTGCTCATCGCCATCATCAATGCGGTTAACCTCATTGATGGTATCGACGGTCTGGCGAGCGGGTTAGGAATCCTGTACTGCCTGTTCTTTGCCATCTATTTCGGTTTGGCAGGCGAGACCAGTTGGTCCATCTTAGGTATCTGTATGATAGGCGCTTTGGGAGTGTTCTTCATCTATAATGTGTTCGGCAAACGGGAGAAGATCTTCATGGGCGACTCCGGCAGTTTGTTGTTGGGATATCTGCTGACCGCTTTCGTGTTCCATCTATGCGAACTGAATGCGTATGACCAGGTACCGGAAGCGCTCCATATGACTGCGGCTCCGGCAGTTGCGATATGCGTACTGACCGTGCCTATCTTCGACACGATCCGTGTCAGCCTGACGCGTATGAAACAAGGGCGCAGTCCGTTCAAACCCGATAAGAATCATATCCACCACCTCTTGCTGCGAACGGGGCTGAACCATATTCAAACGACCTGCGTCCTGTTGTCGGTCAGCCTTGTGTTCATTGGATTGGCAATACTGGGACGAAACTGGAATATCTGGCTCCTGCTCTTTGTTGACTTTGCGTTGGCGACCGGCATGACCCTTATCTTATGGCGTATCATCAATAAGAAACTATACGGTTCGAATGCTAAGCGTTGATCACATATCGATGGAGTTTTCTTCCCGTCCGGTACTGGATGACATCTCGTTCCTCATCAACCGTAAGGAACGCATCGCACTGGTGGGAAAGAACGGAGCGGGAAAAACCACCCTGCTGCGTCTTATTGCCGGTGAGTACCAACCGACAAGCGGTCATATCTCCAAAGAGACCGACATGACCATCGGTTACTTACCGCAGATGATGCTCTTCCAAGATGACCGGACGCTGCGGGACGAAGTGATGACAGTGATGAACGAATTAGGGAATGAGGGAGTTAGTGAATTAGGGAATGAAGCACGCTTCATCGCTGAGATGGACCGAACGATCATCGGTCTGGGGTTTGAGCGCAAGGACTTCGACCGGCCTTGTTCGGAGTTCTCCGGCGGTTGGCGCATGCGTATCGAGTTGGCGAAGATCTTACTGCGCCATCCCGATCTGTTACTGCTGGACGAACCGACCAACCACCTTGATATCGAGTCTATCCAGTGGCTAGAAGATTTCCTCAAGACCAGTCCGTCTGCCGTGCTCATGGTCAGCCACGACCGCGCCTTCATCGATAATGTATGCGGTCGAACGATCGAGATCACTTTGGGACGTATCTATGACTATAACGTCAACTACAGCCGGTTTGTGGAGCTACGCAAAGAGCGGCACGAACAACAGGTGAGGGCGTATCAGAACCAGCAGAAGATGATTCAGGACACCGAAGAGTTCATTGAGCGGTTCCGCTACAAAGCTACCAAAGCCGTACAAGTCCAGAGCCGTATCAAGCAACTGGAGAAACTGGAGCGACTGGAAGTGGATATGGAAGATACCAGCCGTCTTAACCTTCGTTTCCCGCCTGCCCCACGTAGCGGGGACTACCCGATCATGGTCGAAGACTTGCGCAAGGATTTCGGTGCGCATAACGTCTTCCATGATGTCACCTTCACCATCAAACGGGGAGAGAAAGTAGCCTTCGTCGGTAAGAACGGAGAAGGCAAAACGACACTCGTCAAGTGTATCATGGGGCAGTTGGACTATATGGGCACACTCAAGATCGGCCATAACGTCAAGATCGGTTATTTTGCCCAGAACCAAGCGGCCTTGCTGGATGAGAACCTGACCGTATTCGAGACGATCGACTACGTGGCAGTGGGCGATATCCGCACCAAGATACGCGACATATTAGGTGCTTTTATGTTCGGCGGCGAAGCGTCCGAGAAGAAAGTGAAAGTGCTAAGCGGCGGTGAACGTAGCCGGTTAGCGATGATACGCTTACTGCTCGAACCCTGCAACCTGCTCATTTTGGATGAACCGACCAACCACCTGGATATGCAGTCCAAGGATGTCCTCAAAGCAGCTCTGCAAGACTTCAACGGCACCCTCATCTGCGTCAGTCACGACCGGGATTTCCTGAACGGACTGGTGACCAAGGTCTATGAGTTCGGTGGCGGTCGTGTCAAAGAGCATCTGGGCGGTATATACGACTTCCTCCGCGCCAAAAAGATCGACAGCCTGCAGGAGTTGGAGAAAAAGAACACAGACCGCTCCGCTGACAGAGCACAGAACACAGACCTGATTACTCCGACTTCCGCCAAACTCGATTATGCGGCACAGAAAGCCTTAGCTGCCGAGCGACGGAAAAAAGAGAAAGCCATCGCTGAAACCGAAGAGGCCATCGCTGCGTTGGAAGCCCAACAGGCACAGATAGAACAACAACTGGCGGACCCGCAGAACCAAACAGCGGAACTCTTTCAGAAATACGAATCGGTTAAACATCAGATAGAACAAAAACTATACGAATGGGAGATCCTAAGCGAATAAAAGAGGTTGTTGAATATATTATTCGATGGCTTTGCTATGACAACAGCGAAGCGGCTTCACGGGTGGCCTACTCGACGGACACGAAAGAACTGCTGACGCACGACGTACTCATCATCCCGAACGGTCATTTAGGAGATATGATCATCTTACCGGATCTGGGACAAGTGGTGGTGGAGCATCCGGCGAAAGGTAAAACGATCATCCGGACGGATATCGTGTATAACACCTTTTTCTTCATCTCCCGTGCCGAAGAGACCTTCAACACAGAGCGGGACGAACACAACCGTTTCCTTGCCAGATACTCCGTTTTGGGACATAGTAACCGCATGCAGATCCCTCTGCTGGACGAACATGCACGCCTGCTGCTTAAATTGCTGAACGAACCCCTTCCTGAACCCGGTTTCAACCATATTTACCTCACCCATGATATCGACACGCTCTCGCAATTCCGCCATCTGCGGGGTGCCTTGGGAGGTATCCTGCGGGGAAAAGGAAAAACCGTCTTCGCCTCTTGGCGCGACATCCATAACGACCCCGCCTACACCTTCCCTTGGATCATCGAGCAGGACAGGAAAGTGGAAAGTGGAAAGGGAAAAGTGGAAAGTATCTATTTCATTAAACAGACCAAAGGCAAAGGCTTCGACTATCCGCAGTATAGCCTGTTCGGACGGGATTTCAAGCGCGTCAAGAAACTGTTGCAGGATAGCGGTGCGCAATTCGGAGTGCATGGCAGTTATTACGGCGACCTGCCCAAAGCAGACCTGGCGGGTTCTACCCTGTACCGCACTCATTATCTAAGAATGGGTACCAAACTGATGCAAGGTCTGGAGGCAGCCGGTTACACCGATGACTTCACCATGGGTTTTGCCGACGAAGCCGGTTTCCGCTTACAGACTACACGCGCCGTGCGGTGGATCAACCCCAGAACCCTGCGTCTAACGAATATCACGATGCATCCCCTCATCATCATGGATACCACCCTCAGCAATGAGAACTATATGAACCTGAACGAAGAGGAAGCATACTTCCTTTGCGAACGGCTCATCGAGAAAGTGCGTTTACACCATGGGGACCTCTGTCTGCTCTGGCATAATAACAACCTGACACCCGATACCTACCATAAAGCGCTGTATGAAAAGATTATTAATTGTATCTGATCCTCCGGTAGCTCCGGGTTATCTGCCCCGTCTACGCTATCTTTGCGAATACCTCGTTCGCAAAGGCTATGACGTGACGTGGGTGACCGAACAAAGAGGAGACATCCCCTTTGACCACACCTACCCGCTCATCACCATCCCGATGTATAGCGGGTCCAAGTGGGACTGGTTCATCAAATCCGTTTGGACCCTTCTCACCGACTGGTATAATCGCGCATTTGCAAAAAAAACAAATCACCAATTACCAATCACAAATCACAAATATGACCTCGTCCTCTGTTCCACCTTCAATGAGGTACCTTTAGGCGCAGCCAAACGGATAGCGGATCAACTGAACGTACCGCTCTTCTGCGACATTCGGGACTTGGACGAACAGGTGGACAACAGCCGCTATCAGTATCACCATCAGTCGGGGTGGTTGATGCCTTTCCGTCGGATCTACCGCGCCGTACATATTCGTCGCCGCAACAAGGTACTGCGTGCCGCTACCGTCGTCACCACCGTCTCCGCGTGGCATCGGGAGTTTATCCGAACCCTCAACCCCAACACCATCACGATGTTCAACGGGTACGACGAGAAACAGTTCCACCCCAAAGATATCCCTACCGATACCTTCCGTATCACCTATATCGGTTCGCTCTTCGACTGGCAAAAACCGGCCCTAAACAAAGTGCAAACCATCATTGAGGAACTAAACAAATCAAAAATCATAAATCACAAATCACAAATCGTCCTTGACGTCCATACGCCTCAAAATAACCCGATCCCTTATACGGAGATAGGCGATGCCATCCGACGCAGTTCGATCATGCTTGTGCTCACCGACATCCATACGCACGGCATGCTGACCACCAAGTTCTTCGAAGCGCTTGGTTGTCAAAAACCCATCCTCTGCGTCCCGTCCGACCAAGGCGAATTGGCGGAACTCATGGATTGGTCCCATGCCGGACTGGCTTCCGAGGATCCTGAAGAGATCAAGGCCTTCATCATCGACCGTTATAAGGAATGGCAAACCAAAGGTTTCACCCGGCAAAGCAACCTCTTGTGGGAGATATTATCGCGTGAAGCCCAAAGTGAAGAAATTGAAAAACTAATAAATATCTATCTATCATGAAAAAAATCTTTTTATCTGTGTTCTGTGTTCTGTGTTCTGTGCTCATTTATGCTTGGAACAGTCCTATACCCGTACCGGATCTGAGCAGTGCCCGTCTTCGTGTCGTAGCCCAGAACGCTGCCAACTATATCACGAACTTCGAGGCGTCCAATGCGAAAATCAACACGCAAGAAGCGTTCGATACCAAAACCAATAAGATTGCCAATGCCTTCCTTGCCCTGCAAGCCGATATCGTGGCGATATGCGAAGTGGAAGAGAACGACGAGATATTGGGTTACATCGTCGATGCAATGAACACCATCTACGGTCAGCAGGTCTATACCTACCTTACCGACGGTCTGTACGAGCATGCGAGTGCCGGTAGTTACCAAGCGCTCAAATCCGGCTTCATCTATCGCCAGGACAAAGTGACGCCACAAGGTTCGATGTCCTCCCCGTACTACTCCGGCGAATATAACCACCGCATGCGTATCCAAGCTTTCAAAGAGAAGAGTACCGGTGAGGTCTTCGTGCTGTCCATGAACCATTTCAAAGCCAAGACCGGTGACTACGAGACCACCCAGCGGCAGAATACGAATAACCTCATCTCCAAATTGAATCGGGTCACCACCGACCCCGACATCTTGGTTATGGGCGACTTGAACGCCTACATGGGCGAAGAACCCATCAACCTTTTGGAAAATGCCGGATACGAAGAACAACTCGTTCGTTTTGATCCCAATGCCTATACCTATGATTACTACGGCAATCTGGGTATCCTCGATCATTGCATGGCGAACGCTTCGATGGCGAAACAGATCACCGGCGCTTATGCCTATCATATAAACACAGCCGGTTACTCAAGCTATAAGTATTCCGACCACGATGCCGTCGTTGTGGGACTGCGGTTAGGAGAAGATGTAAGCGAAGGCTTTGTTGTGACACCTACCGAATCGGCAGCACGTAAGATCCTCTATAACGGACAGTTGTATATCGAACTGGACGGACAGTTCTTCAACGTCATGGGAACCAAGATCCAATGATCAGCATCATCATCCCCATATATAACGCAGCAGATTATCTGAGCGCTTGTCTGGATAGTCTTCTGGCGCAGACAGAACATGACCTGCAGGTGGTGATGGTCGATGACGGTAGTACGGATGCCGGTGTGACGATCGCTCAATCCTACACGCAACGCGACCCCCGTTTTGTCTTGATCCAACAGTCCCATGCGGGTCAGTCTGCAGCCCGGAACAACGGTCTCAAACAGGCTACCGGTTCTTTTATCGCCTTCCTCGATGCCGATGACAGTCTGGCACCCGACTGGTGTGAACGCCATCTGGCAGCCATCGACGGCGTGGACTATGTCCAGTCCGGATACCAACGAGTCGATCATCAACCAATCACAAATCATAAATCACCATACGGCGCAAGCAGATCGGAAGAAATCACAAATCACAAATTACCTAAGCATCGTCTCCAATTCACCTCGCCTTGCATGCGTCTGTACCGACGTGAAACGATAGAAGGGATGAGTTTTGCGGAAGGTTTTATCTATGAAGATGTCTTGTGGTCGGTCGATCTGTGGGTACGAACGGCTTCTTACCGCCGCATCGACTATGCCGGTTACCGCTACACGCTTAACCCCAAAAGTACCACTGCTGCACCTCATCCCAAGGCACAGCAGCGGATCTTACATGCCTTGCGCAACAAAGCGCACAAGACCTTGTTAGGCAAAAAATGGATCGTCTATTATACCCTCCTTCGACTCAAGGCCTACTTCATAGCTGAGGGTAAGCGAAATAAGCATAATTGATCTCATCGCCCATGGCAACGGTCATATAGTGTTGCCCTTTCTCATCATCTTTGGTGGCGTCCAACACCATGTATTGCACGCCTTTGAACGTCACTTGTTGCCGTGCATGCTGGTGACCGCTCCATACATACTCCACCCCGTATTTGGCCAAGGTGTAGGTCAACTCATAGGTCTCCTCCAAGGCATAGTTACTCGTGTGACCTTGCGAACCGTCCAGCTTCCACAGATGCGTATGTGTAAATACGATAATATGCCGGTATCCCTCTTGACTCTTCTCCGCCAACAGGTCCTTCAACCATTTCGTCTGCTCCGTGCCTAACGAACCTTCCGCACTGTCCAGACAAATGAACAGATCCAGTTTCTTATTGCCGTTACGGGTATCGAACCAGTACGCCGAGCTCTTGAAGAACGAACGATAGACTGACCATTGTTTGAAATAGATATCGTGGTTACCCGGCGTGATAAACAACGTGTCCGCCTGCGTGCGCGTACCTATATGTAATATACTGTCTGCACACGCGTAGTTCTTCTGCGCATCAATCAAATCGCCTAAATGCAGCGCCATCTTCGGACCGTTTGCTGCATCGTACTGCGCCACGAAATAATCGAGGTTCCGGTGCGCTTTCTTGGTGATATGACTGTCCGTGCACACATAGATGACATAGTCATCTGCCTGCATATTCAGATGGATTTCCCCCACACTGTCGTTATAAGTTTTCGACTGTTGGAAACGCACGTTCACCGTCTCCCCCTGCGGAGAGAACATGCCTTTCATATCCAATGCCGTGTCGTCATTCGCGCATGCTGCCAAAACAACCGCAACCGCTATATAGAATATCTTCTTCATATCTTTCAACTTTCAACTTTCATCTTTCAACCTTCATCTTTCATCTTTCAACTTTTAGAACCGATAGGTGAAACCGGTTCTAAACGTCGCTCCGTAGAACGTAGCATCGAGATGGAACATACCGGTCGGTTTGCATTGTGCCCCGAACACCAGTCGCCAGTTATCACCTAAATCACACCAAGCCCCGACACCGAAGAGGGGTTGCCACATGCGTTCCATCTGGTAGTCATCGATATTACTGAATAGGAACGAGAGGTTCCAGTTATTATCCTGCGGACGGCAGAAGACCTCCACCCGGTAAAGCAGGTTAAAGGGTTCCACCACATAGGTATCGTTCGTATGCCAGTCCCGTTTCCAGTCATCGAACACACGGCCGTACATACCTAAGGTCACAGACACATAATCCATGCGGTAACCGACACCCAACGCGGCGGTCAGGTCGCCTAATTGATTGCGCACAACCGCACGATAATAGAGGTCCGTCTCGATGAACATCTCACCTACCGGCAGTTCGAACTTAGGACGAAACTGCAAAGCACCCGAATAGGCATTGGCGGAAGAAAGCTGCACTTTCGCTTCCATCTCAAAATTATCGTTGAACGGCAAGAGTGACTGCACGTCCAAGTTTCCATGATGCCCCCAGGTCTTGTTATAACTGTACTCGCCTAACACCGTCAGACGATACTCACGCGTACCAAATCCCGGTTCCGCAGCCAACATGCCCACAGCCCCCAGAACACAGAACACCGACAAAAGAATCTTCTTCATATCTTTCAACTTTCAATTTTCAAATCACAAATCACAAATCACAAATCACCATACGGCGCAAGCAGATCGGAAGAAATCACAAATCACAAATCACAAATCACAAATCACAAATCACAAATCTACAATTGTCAGCCCTGCTCCGCCATGATTGACATCGCCATCCCCGAACTCAAGTGCCACCTTCCCTCGTTTGCGACGTTGGCGGTTGAGGTCATTGAGGTAGTCGCGTGTCAATTGTTTGAGCGCGCCCGTACCCGTTCCATGAAGGATTGTCACTTCTCCGGCTCCTACCATCTGCGCATCGTCCATGTAAGCGATCAGTTTCTCCAGCGCCTCATCAGCACGATAGCCTCGCAGATCCAACGTCCGCTCAAAACGCATCGTCCGACTATGCGCGATCATCGAGGTCGGATTACTCCGACTCTTCGGACTACTCGGATTACTCGGATTCCCCAGATCCCCCTTCAGCTTCCTCAATTCGCTGAAATCCTTCATCACCTTCTTCTTAGGTAATTCGGTCTGTGCGCTGTGCGCTGTCTTCTGTACGCTCTCTTTGAGCGTCTCCACTCTCTCCCTCGCCTTCTTCGTCTTCTCCTTATCGGCCTTCGCCTCTTTGATCTCACGGATGGTACGTTCGATAGTCGCATTGGACTGTTGCAACAGTTGTTCCGCCTGTTGACGCGCTTCCTCCAGCATCTCTTTCTTCTTGGCTTTGATACCTTTCATCTGCTCGTCGTACTGCGCGATACGTTCCTCCAATGCCTTCTCTTTCTGTCGGATAGCTTGCCGTTTGTTCTCCCAGTACCGCTTATCCCGTGCGATATCTTGTAATTGCTTGTCGTAGTCAATATGTTCTTCGCCCACCAACTCGGTAGCGTACTGAATGATCTCTTCGCTCAACCCCGTCTGCCGCGCTATCTCGATGGCGAACGAACTGCCGGCTTGACCGATGGATAACTGAAACAGCGGACGCATCGCACCTCGGTCGTACAGCATCGCGCCGTTGACAACGCCCTGCGTCTGCTCCGCAAAATGCTTGAGGTTGGTATAATGGGTGGTGATCACGCCGAACACACGACGGTTCACCAACTCCCGTAAGATGGCCTCAGCGATCGCACCGCCTAACAAGGGTTCGGTACCCGTTCCCATCTCATCGACTAACACCAACGTGCGGTCATCGGCTTGACGCACGAAGGCTTTCATATTTCTTAGGTGGGACGAATAAGTGGAAAGGTCATCCTGTATGGACTGCTCGTCGCCGATATCGATCATCAGGCGTTCAAACAGTCCCGCTCTACTCTGCTCCGCTACCGGCACTAACAAACCGCATTGGAGCATGTATTGCAATATCGCCACGGTCTTCAGACATACCGACTTACCGCCTGCGTTGGGTCCGCTGATGACGAGCATTCGGTTCTCTTCGCCACGCAAACGTATCGAGAGCGGAACCACCGTCTTGCCTTGAGGTGTATAATGCATCCAAAGCACCGGGTGTCGCGCCTCGCTCCAGTCGATAAGGGGTTCGTTTACGATCTCCGGACGGATCGCTTGCAGCGTGTTCGCCAACGACACTTTGGCATTGAGAAAATCCACCTCCGCCAACATCTTCTGACTCATCAGGATGGCTTCGGTGTTGGGTCTCAGACGGTCCGTGATGGCTTGCAGGATACGTACCCGTTCCCGTCGTTCCGCGCCTTCCAACTCACGGATATGATTATTGGCATCCACCACCTGTTGCGGTTCGATGAACACCGTCTTACCGGTTGAGGACTCGTCGTGTACGATACCGCCTATCTTGCGTTTGTATCCGGGCGAAACAGGGATGACCAATCGGCCTTCGCGTAAGGTTGGCGTAGCGTCTGCATCAACGAACCCGTCCGCTTTCGCTTGCCGTAAGATTGAAGCCAAGGTGCGACCTACGCTGCCTTGCAGGTTCACTAACTCACGACGGATCCGTGCCAATTCCGGCGAAGCATGGTCCGCTAACCGACCGTAACGGTCCAGAATGCGGTCTATCTCTTTCACTATGCTTCCTAGGTTTCCTAGGGCTCCTAGGGTCCCTAGTTCCTTGAGCAGCGCATATTTCTGCCCATCCAGCCCCGCAAAGAACCGCTCTAACTCCACCGCATACGCCAGGGTCTTGCGTAACGCATCCAGCTCCGCTTCGTCTAAGAAAAGACCCTCTATCCGGATACGGGAAACGGCTTCACGCATGTCGTGGATAGCACCGCGTGGGAACGTCAACATCGGATCTGCTTGCACCAGACGCATCTGGTCCGTCTGCAACAACAGACCTTGCACCGTCGCATAGTCCGTCTCCATCTGCATCGCAGCTACCCGCTCACGACCCAGACCCGACGCACAACGACGACCCAACTCTTCGCGTATCTCCACGAAGTCTATCTTCTGCTCTATGTTAGATGGGTAAAATGCCATTTATTTTGTTTGAAGGTTTGAAGTTGTTTGAAGGTTTGAAATTGTTAACCATCTCAAACTATCTCAAACGATCTCAAACTATCTCAAACTATCTCAAACGATCTCAAACTATCTCAAACTATCTCAAACTATCTCAAACTATCTCAAACTATCTCAAACGATCTCAAACTATCTCAAACGATCTCAAACTATCTCAAACTATCTCAAACTATCTCAAACGATCTCAAACTATCTCAAACGATCTCAAACTATCTCAAACTATCTCAAACTATCTCAAACTATCTCAAACGATCTCAAACTATCTCAAACTATCCAAGGATCCTGCAATCTCTAATCGCATTAGCGCCAACGGCCTCGTTCAGTTTCTTCACCAACTCAAACCGGTTCTCGAACAGTTGGGCTTTGAGAGCAGCGGAGTTGATATGCACGATCAGCATGCCGTCTTTGACCTCCACACTACGGGTCAGGCGAGTTACCGTCTCGCCCATCACACGCGGCCATGCTTCCTCTACCTGCACGTCTAACACGGACTGCTCCAGTCCGCTCTCGCGCAGGAATGCCAGCATCGCTTCTCCTATCGTTTCGCTTCCTTTCACCTCTAATCCGCTAATCCTCTGATCCGCTATCTCACCCCATCGTCTTTCACTTTCTTCAGGTAGATCTTCTGCCGTGTGCGGAACACGCGTACCGTCTGATCCAGTCCGTTCAGTTTCTGTATCGCCTCGATGGTGACACCTTCGTCCTGACTCAGTTTCCACAACGACAAACCGGTATAGGACCATACATAATCCTTCGTGCCGGATGATTTCTTCGGCGACATGTAGATACGGTCACCCACTGCCAAGTCACGACCCAAAGCGTCGTTATACTCTCTCAGATCCCGTTCCCGCACATTCAGACGGAATGCCACATTGGCGTACGTATCGCCTTCCCGTGCCTCTACGTAGTTGACGCCGTTGAAGCGTTTCTTGGGGTGCATCAATAGGAAGCTGTCCCGCTCTTGACGGGCGGTCTTCGGAGCCGCATATTCGGGTTCGGGATCGTTCTTGATCACCATGATCGGTTCGTTACGATGTACAACAACGGCCTTCTTCGGTTTCTGATTATCCGGCGGTAACTGCCGGTCTTGCGGTACCGGTTGCTGCTCCGCTTTCGGACGCTCTGCCGTCGGTTCCATAGCCACTATATCCTGCTCTCCGTCCGGATCGTATGCACCGACCGCAGCGCCTTTACCCAAGGTGTCCAGACGGTAATCCTCAATCAAGCGGATCAACTTGGAGGCATAGTGCTTGTCGGTGGCATAACCGCATTCGCGCAAACGGAACGCCCAACCCTCATAGTCCTCCACGGCGATCTCAAAACAGGTTGAGTAACGGGGACGCTGCAAGAAACGGGAGTGGTCCTTGAAACTCTCTGCCGCATTGGCGTACTGACGGAAACACTCGTCTTTCTTGTCATCGTCGTAGTAATACACGCCGCCGAACCACTCGCTCGTACACTTGATGCCGAAATGGTTCTTCGCATTACGCGCCAACTCACTCTGACCCGCTGCGGACTCCAACAAGGCCTGCGCCATCGTGATAGATGCCGGAATGCCGTACTCCTCCTGCTGCAGGATCGCGGTATTCTTCCATTCTTCGATATAATCCAGATAGGTCTGGTTCTGTTTCTGCGCTGCCATGCGCATTGCCATCACAACCGCCAAAACAACGAAACTGATTCTTTTCATCTTATACTGATTTTTATATTCATACAAAATGCGGGTGCAAAGATAGTGTTTTTTTTGCAAATATGCAAATAAATCGAGAAAAACTCAAAAAAAAATAAAATAAATTTGCTCATGTGCATTTTTTTTTGTACCTTTGCCACCGAAAAATATAATGTAAAAAAATGAGCGGTTCACAACGATTCATGGGGCGTTTATCGAGATTGGGAAGGAAAGTCCTACCCGGTTCGGCTTCTCTATGGTTGTATGGTTCTCGTGCAAGAGGCACCGCACGTACTGATTCCGACTGGGATTTGTTGATATTACTTGATGAGGACAAACAGAAAAGCACGGATTTTGCACAATACGCCTACCCCTTCACGTTAATGGCTAGTGCAGATGACCAAGTGGTCATTCCTCAGATATACACTAAAAAACAATGGCAACAAATGCAATTTACGCCATTTGTCCAGAATGTCGAACAGGATAAAATAGTACTGATATGAGTTTGTCCGAGGAAGAACGCCGAATAATGGTAGAGTTGGAGATTGAGCGTGCAGAGAAGATTATGCTACAGTTTCCAACTTTAGTAGAACAAAAATATTGGGACACTTTAGTTAATAGAATGTATTATGCCGTTTTCCATGCAGTGAGCGCGCTGATGATACATAATGTTATCCAAGTACATACTCATAGGGGTGCCCTAATTGCGTTTAATAAGGAATTCGTACGGACAGGAATATTCTCTGCAGAAGAAGGTCACTTGTTTTCTAAATTAGAGAGTATGCGTGAACGAGGTGATTATAATTGCTTTATTGATGCAACCGAAGATGAGGTTCTTCCTTTGATAGAGCCGTTAAAAGCACTTGTCAGCAAAATAAAAGAACAATTATAAAAAATATTTTTATAAATAAAATTAATGCGTATGATGCAAACTATGACCATAGAGTAACAAGTAAAAAGATAATCTATGTTAGACAAAAATAATTAATCTTGAAACAAAATAAACGTACTATGAATACACAAAAATATCCAATTTTACCCCCCAACTGGAAAATTGTGTATTTGTCGGCATAACAGCATCCTATAAATAAGCAACGACACAGGCGGTGCGCTTTTTGCGCATTGCCTTTTATTTTGTACAACAACAAAAACAATCATATTTTTTAACTAAAAATCATTTAAATCATGAAAAAACTTCTAACACTTTTCACTGCCCTTCTTCTTTTAGGCAGTATGACCTTTGTTCAGGCAGACACATGGACCGTTGCCGGAAGCAATACTACGATTTTAGGCTATAGTTGGGCTCCGTCCCAAACCGTCAACGACATGAAAAATACAGATGGAAGCAATTGGTATCTTCTCAAGGTAAACAAGACGATCGGTACTGCAACCAGCATGGAATACAAAGTTGTCAAGAATCATAATTGGGATAATGGATCTAAACCTAGCAATAACGCATCCTTGTCCTTACCCAAAGGAACGTACGATGTTATATTCAAGTATTATAACAATAATGATGTTTCAGCAACTACAGTTACATCATGGACGGTTGCAGGTACTTCAACTGTGATGGGAAGCGATTGGAGTGCAAATGACAATAATAATAAAATGACGCGTTCGGGAAGCAATTATACATTAACCAAGTCCAATGTCTCGCTTCGCAAAAATACGAATTATGAGTGTAAGGTGCTTGCTAATCAAGAATGGACGTATTCTTTTCCCTCTTCCAATAAAGTATTTACTGTTTCAAACGATGGTATATACAATGTAACATTTACATTTAACACCTCTACCTTCGCAGTAACGGTAACAACCACATATGTATCTCCGCTGCCTGTTACTCTTCATAGTAACATCACTAACCCATCTTGGGAAACAAGTGCAGCTTTTGCTGTTGCTTCCGGGAATGCGACAGCAAGTCTGACAATACAAAACGTCGCTAAAGGTGACTACGAGTTCGGTATTAAGATCGATGGTGAGTGGAGAGCCAATAAAGCGGCTATTACACGTACTAATCATTCGGCAGACATCCCTGCGAGCAACACAGGTAACTGTACTTTCAAAGCCGACATCCTTGGAAATTATACGTTTACTTGGACGTATGCAACCAATACGTTGGATGTTACTTATCAAGAGCTTCCTGCTCAATCGGTTTCTTTTAGCGGTTTGGCTTCACAGATCCACATGAGCAGTACACCTGTTGCTTTTGCGGCAACATCTACCGGCATCACGAATCCTACATATACATACTATGTAAAACCGAAAGACGGTGAGTATGGTAGCTCTTGTTCATCCTATATCTTCAACACCGTTGGCGAATATGTAGTAAAAGTATCCGCAGAAGGAGATAACACTATTGATCCTGTTGTTACAGAAGAGAACGTAGAAGTGTACGACACCTATACTTTCCACGCAGGAGATGTTATCAAAGTGGACTTCAGTGCAATGACTGAAGGATCGAAGGCTGTTAATTTCCCATTTGATCATGTGGCAACAGATCCGAATGAACCCTTGGCTTACGATGCAAACGGTGCAGGCACTGTCAAAACAATCACCTTTACGGAAGATGTTGAGTGGAATACTCTCCAAAACTTCATCAAGACAGAAAAAGCCGGTTGGGGTAATGGATTAAAATTCAAAATACCAGCTGCTAAATATAACGTAGCAAAAGTGGCAGCAGACGGTGCTTCTTTCTCATGGATTTTTGTACCATCCGTTGAAATTGTCGGTGTGGCAGATTCCTATCTTAACGGAGAGAGTGTCACTTTGTCTGCATCCACTAATCTCTCCAATCCTTCCTACACATATCAAGTAAAATATGAGGAAGGCGAGTTCGCTACTGCGGCTAATCCTTATACTTTTGCCGCCCCCGGAACATATACCTTCAAGGTATTAGCTCATGGTGACGAAGATGATGCGGACGCTACCAAAGTAGTTACCGTTTATGAGCCACAGACATTGTACTTCATTAATAAAGAAAGCTGGGAAGGTGTAAAGATCTATTTCTATGATCCGGAGAAAACCGCTTGGCCGGGAGATGCCATGACATTAACGGCATCTACTACAGACTTCCATAACTACAAAGTATACTCATTTACCATACCTAAAGGTATTTACAGCAATGTAGTCTTTAATGGATCGAGCAAGCAAACAGTTAATTTGACCATTGATGATACGAAACATTATTTCATGACGAGTAGTACTGATGGAGACGGTAAGTTCCAAGGTCAATGGTACACTACCTTGGAAGAATGCGATCCGCTTCCTGTCATCAAAATGCATGGTAATTTCTTAGGCGAATGGAATACAACGGATGCCTTTGTCGTTGCCGGAAATAAACAAACCGCAAGTTTGGAGATAACAATCAATACAAAAGGCGCAAAAGAATTTGGTATGCGTATTGGCGCTAATGACAACTGGACATCAAATGGTTCAACGTTCACACGTGCTAATAGTTCTCATGCTATTACATCTGGTGAAGGAAACTGCTCTCTTGATGTAGATGCTAAAGGAAAATATACCTATATATGGACCTTTGCATCCAATACGCTTTCCGTCACCTATCCGGAAATGCCTACTCAGACAGTAACTATCACTGGTTTGACTTCTCCAATTCTCAAAGGTACCGAAGTAACATTTGCGGTAGAATCATCGGGTATTGATGCTCCGGGGTATCGCTACTATGTAAAAGAAAAAGACGGTGAGTATGGAGAAGCGTTGGAATCGAATGTATATCCTTTCAATACAGCGGGCAAATTTGTTGTCAAGGTTGAAGCATTGGAAGACAACATCGGCGATCCTGTTGCTTTCGATGAAGTTGATGTAACCGTTTACGAAACTTACACTTTCACTTCGGGCTCCAGAATCTATATCGATTTCACAGCAATGACAGAGGGTGCTAAGGGTGTTAATTTCCCATTTGGTCATGTAGCCACTACAGATCCTCTGGATTATGATGAAAATGGAGCAGGTACATTCAAGACGATTCAATTCTCTGAAGATGTGGAATGGAGTACACTGCAAGACTTTATTAAGACCGCAAAAACCGAGTGGGCAGGATTGAAGTTCACCGTTCCGGGCGATGGACAGAACAAGATCATCGTAGCTGCAGATGGTGCATCTTATACATGGGGTACGTACACTCCGGAAACGGTTCAAGTGAAATTCTTTGCTCCGCGTGACGAAAGCAGCAACTGGGATCACGTATATGCGCATTCTTGGGATGCAGCGGGAGATATTACCTCTTGGCCGGGCGATGAGATAACCAGTAGCAAAGTAAATAATTGGTACGTATATAATGTGCAAGTAGGTGCAAGTTTGCTCTTCCATAATAATAGTGGTATGCAGACTAATGATATCACGAATATCCAAGCCGCTGCTTGCTATGAACCTACTTCTATTTACTATCCGGAAAATCCGGAAGATGCAAAGATAGTAACCGTGACGGTTAATACCGGTTGTGAGATAGCATACTATATTGCAGGTTCGACAGCATTGGTAGGCGGAACGAATGATTTCGACACCAATGTGGCACTTGACGAAAATAATCAAATCGTCTTCTACAATGTAGAACCGGGCACATATGCATTCAAGATTAACAACAATACGTGGGCTTGGTCTATCGGTGGTTACGACCACATGAAGGAAGGTGACTGCGCAACTATCGCAACGACAGTAGGAGAAGGAGATTTAGGCTTTAATATTGCTACCATCCAGGATGTAACAGTTACTTACTATCCGGAGACCGAGGAGATTTGCTTAGGCGCCGTAACTGTTAAGACACAGGGCACTGTTTCGGTAGCAGATATGAAATTGTATGTTGACGAGGCAGTTAAACCGACTATCACAACGAATATGGCAGATACCACAGCTGCTGACGTTTCCTATACCATCCTCTCCGGTAGCGAATACATCTCCATCGAGAATGGAAAGATCACCGGTGTAGCAGAAGGAGAAGCAGAGGTTAAAATCAATATCGCCGAAACCGATCTTTATTTGGCAGCAACCGATACCTTCACCGTGAAGGTAGCTCCGCTGGCTTTGTACCTCGTTGGTGATTTCAATGAGTGGGTACCGGGTGACGTTGCTTATAAGTTCACTGTGGATGGTGGTGTCGCTACACGCACTTTTGCCGTAACCGCAGACTCGGCTGTATATGAATTCAAAATCTATGACAAGTTGAATAATAATGGTTGGATGGGTGCAAACTATAACTTCAACTACTATTGGAACACCGATGTACAGATGGTTTATGAAGAAACCCAAGCTAACCTCAATGCTTTCAAAGCTGGTACATACACCTTTGAATATACTATCTCTTCCGGTAAGTTGACGATTCACTTCAAAGAAACCGATGCTACCGAGGTTGCGATTTCGCAATACGAGTACGCTACGCTGTACAGCGCAAAGGGCTTCGATGTTCCGGATGAGGTAGAGGCATATATCATCACAGGTCTTGATGGTATCCACCTGACCACAGAGCGTATCTATCGTATCCCGGCAAACACCGGCGTACTGCTCCATGCGCCGCAAGGCAACTATGACTTCTACGAGGGTGACAGCCGTTACATGGGTGTTGATGTATCCGCCAATATGCTGAAGGGTACGGTAGCTGATCAAGTGATCAATAACGAATTGGTACACTACATCCTCTCGCTGAATAACGAGAACGTTGTGGGTCTCTACTGGCCGTATGGTACCGGATCAGCACAAGGTATAGGATCGTTTGAGAACAAAGCCGGCAAGGCTTATCTGGAGATTCCGGCAGCATCGCAACCGCAAAGCGTAGTTGCTCGTCGTGGTTTCCCGCTCAGCCCGGGTGCAGGCATGCCTACCGGCATCGAAATGACCAATGACCAATTACAAATCACCAATAAGCGAATCGTCAACGGTCAGCTCTACATCATCATCGATGGCGCTACCTATAACGCACAAGGTGCACGTGTACAATAAACAGCAAAATATTATCGCATTATGAGAACATATTTGAAACCGGCAACGTATTGCCAACCACTTATGTCTGACACGTTTGTTTGCAACATAACCTCAGTAGGTGGAGAGCAAGGTGAAGGACAACCTCAGTTAGCTCCAAAGTCAACAACCGTGGATTTCTAACGATCATTTGATCGCACAAAAAAAACAGTGTCTTTCCAACCAAGAGACGCTGTTTTTGTATGGTTATGCTAAATAAATGTACAATTTTTAAGAAATTTTGCATTTATTTGGCATCATATTTGCACATTTGGAATAGTTTTTGTACCGTCGGTCCTCCCGCAAGCGGGCTCCCACCGAAGGTACGTTCGCATTGTCGTGCGGCACATATGCAATTATAGGATTTTTTGCTATCCGCTCACTATGTTTGCTTCGGATTATTAAAGCCTTCGTCCCCGACGTATAGGTATGTCCCCTTTTCGGAGGCGTATTTTTGCGAAGGGGTACGCAAAAATCCGTTGAGCAGGGGGCGAATTACTCCGAAAGGGGAGCATACGCTATCCGCATGGCTCAAAGGCTTTAATAATCGCAGAATTTTATTCTGCTCTGCAAAAAAATCCCCTAAATATTTGCATATGTGCAAAATTTGTTGTACCTTTGCAGCCGATTTGACAGATAGATGGAGATACAGCGGATTAATAGTATTCAGGAAATATCCAAACAATATACGACAGGCGATGCACCTGTCCTCGTCTTATGTTCGGATACACTGCAGTATATCTGCAAATACCTGCGTGCAAATGCGACTATTGCCTATAAATTAGCTTGCGAATATATCGGTGCTGTATTTGCGGACGCATGGAAGATTAACACCCCTCCTTTTGCTCTGGTACAAATAATGCCTGCACATTGGACTTCCATTACGACATCGCATAGCTCTTCTATTCCTGCTGTTGGATTTCAAAAATTAGAAGGCGTTATAGATATTACTCCTACTTCGTTCCAACAAGTGGAGGCCAATACAAACACGTTGTATCAGATACTAAAGATTGCACTTTTTGATTTTTGGATTGCTAATGAAGACCGCACGTACAACAATGCTAATCTGCTTTATAACATCCAAAATGCCCAATTGATTTCTATTGATTATGGAGGAATACTAAACAACGTCACCTTTGATTTTCCATTATCACAGTTAACAGAAACGGATAGTATCCTCGGCGCAGATATTTTTGCACACATTTGCAAATCCGTCTCGTCCAAACAATTATCCAACGCTATAATACGACTACAAAAAGATTATTTACAATGCATAAATTGTAGCAAACAACAAGCCTTTTTATTATCGCAAATGCCCAATGAGTGGGCTGTACCGAATGCTAAAGTAGAAAACAAAGTAGAGGAATTATTCTCTCAGAAATGGATTACAAACACATGGGAGAACTTTCTGGAATGTTTAAAAACAAATTGCAATTATGGAAAATAATCTTCAATATAGTATCATTTATGCCGATATCCGACCTGAAATTAACGAGCGATTAAGTTTAGGCGTCTTAACAATTGAGCAAAATAAAGTGCGAGTTATGTATTCTCAGAAGAAATTAGGCATTGTGAAGCAACTTTATAAGCCCAAAGAGTATAAGGCTATTTATTCAATCGTTCGATACGGATTACGAAATTTAGATTCAGTAGATACATTAAAGTATCTTACACGTTACTCTAATAATATCATATCCTTTTCGCCTATTCAATGTATTGATAAGGCACATACAAATATCGACAGCGAGTGGTTGTACAAAAACTATGTGTACGATGCTGCAATGCTTTAATTGATTTCACTCATTATCGGTAATGTAACAAATTTAAGACTTAGACAGATATGAAAAAGATTGTATTTTTGTGTCTCATGGCTTTGGCCATGGTCGGAATGAACAGTTGTAAGGTGGAGACCCAATGTGACTGCAAAACCCAATTCCACAAGCAGACAGTAGATCTGAGAGTAAGAGAATGGCAGTATGACGACCAACTCAATACGTACTACTGCCGGTTCGAAGTGCCGGAGCTCACCAAGGACGTCTATAACTACGGCGAGTGGAGCATCAACCGTGATTACGGTGATTATCAGGTAGTTCTGCCGGAGACTTCCTACAAGTCCCAAAACGTGAACGGTCAGACCTTCTTATATGAGCAGCACATCGACTATGCTGTGGGGGTTGAGTTTGTAGAGATCATGTACACCATCTCGGATTTCAATTATCCGGAAGGGGATACACCCGACAAAATGCTCTTCCGTCTGCAGCTGACGTACTAAGCCATTTACCATTTGGTCATTTACCATTTACTATTTGGCAAACCAGACCTATATATTCGGTCCCTGTAGCGCAGAGAGTCGCGAACAGGTGATGGATACTGCACGTGCCATTAAGGCGCAGTGCAGTGTTCCCTTTATTTTTCGCGCAGGCGTATGGAAACCGCGTACGCGCCCGGACACGTACCAAGGAGCAGGCGAAGAGGGGCTGGAATGGTTAGCGGAAGTAAAAAACACCCTCGGTATCCCGGTGGCAACCGAAGTAGCCACCCCTGAACATGTAACCGCTGCCCGCAAAGCCGGCATTGACTATCTCTGGATAGGCGCACGAACAAGCGCCAACCCGATAGCCGTACAAGCGATAGCGGAGGCTATTGGAGCACAGACCGATAATATGAAGGCGGTCCTCATCAAAAACCCCGTTAACGCCGACGCAGCCTTATGGCTCGGCAATATCGAGCGTTTGGAGAAAACCGGATTACCGGTGATGGCGGTCCATCGGGGATGTAACCATCAGCCTTGCTGGTCCATGGCGCATGACGTACGAACGGCTCGTCCTGATGTCCCCATGCTCCTTGACCCCAGTCACATGAGCGGCGATGCCGCACAAGTACCGGAGCTGATGAGCAAGATAGCCGAATTGGGTCTCGATGGCGCGATGATCGAAGTACACTGTTGTCCGGAGAAAGCTTTATCGGATAATGCCCAGCAGATTACGCCGGATAGTTTGAATGGTTTGAAATTGTTTGAAGGTTTGACATCGTTAACCATTTCTAACAACCTCAAACAACCTCAAACGACATCTAACAACCTCAAACAACCTCAAACGACATCTAACAACCTCAAACAACCTCAAACGACATCAAACAACACCGAACTTTCCTGGCTTCGCGCCGAGATAGATGAGTTGGATGAGCGCTTATGGGATACGATAGCGGCACGTATGGACGTCAGTCGTCGTATCGGCGAATGGAAGAAAGCACACGGCGTTACCCCACTCCAGCCGGATAGGTATCAGACTATCGTTGAACGAATTAACGAATTAACGAATGAACGAGGTCTATCTACCGATTTTGCATTGCGGCTCTTTGACCTGATACACGAACAAAGTTTAAAACAACAAGAATGAAATTTATCAAACATATAGTAGTCTGTGTTCTGTGTTCTGTGTTCTGTGCTCTTATTCACGCACAAGAAGTAGCACAGACGACAAGTATCTCCGGTGTGGTGGTAGATGGCGACACGGGAGAGACCTTGCCGTTCGTACAGATATACTTCCTCAAATCCACCACCAACAAAGGTATGGTGGCTTCGGAGGTAGGTACCACATCCGACTTAGACGGTAATTTCACCATCAGTAACACCGCCGGATATAACACGATTAACTTCCAGATGTTGGGTTATAAAACCGAGATGCTGACGCTGCGCAAAGGGCAGAACCGTAAGGATGTCAAGATCAAGATGACACCCGACGTCTATGGTCTGCAGGATATCGTTGTCACGCCGAAGAACCGCAAACGCGATTACAAACGCAAAGGCAACCCTGCCGTCGAGCTCATCAAGAATGTCATCGCGCATAAGGACTCGTTCTGCGTCAAGTCAGCGGACCAATACACGGCACAAACCTACTCCCGTATGTCCTTCGCACTGGATAACATCCAAGTAAATTGGAACAAACCCTTCTGGAAAGACTATCAGTTTGTACGCAAATATATCGATACAACGGGTGTTTATCCCAATATCACCATTTCGCTTCGGGAACATATCAGCGAAGAATACTACCAGCGTAAGCCGCACCGGGAGAAGAAGATCCTGCAGAAGAAACGTATCTTCGGTGTGGAGGACCTCGTTTCGCAGGGTAGTTTCCAAGAGAACGTCAACGCCATCTTCAAAGATGTGGAGATCAACGACAACAATATGAATCTGTTGTTCAACCGTTTCGTATCCCCACTCTCTTCAACACTCGCCATCACGTTCTACCAGTATTACATCATGGATACAATCATGGTGGACGGCTACCCATGTATCGACCTTGCCTTCGTGCCGGTTAACTCGGAGAGTTACGGTTTCACCGGACACCTCTATATCGTCAACGACAGTACGTTCCGGCTTAAGAAATACGCCATCAACGTACCGCCCGATATCAACCTCAACTTCGTCAGCAACTACTCCGTCGAGCATAGTTACCGGCAGTTAGAGAACGGCCTTTGGGCACCCGACCGCACGACGACTTACGCCAAGTTCTATATCATGAATAATAAACGGGGTATGTTAGCCCGGCAGACCAAGATCTACACCGGTTGGGATTTGGACACGCCGATACCGAAGGAGACCTTCTCCAGCATGACCGCCGATGAGGTGGAGACCAATGACTCTACGGCAGCCCGTTTAGGTGCAGCCGCATGGGATACCTTGCGTCCCGAACCCTTGACGCGCTACGAGAACTCGGTATATGAGTTGGTAGGCGAGATGACGAACAATCCCAAGATCGCCAGTGCCATCGCGACCGTCAATGCCGTCACCTCGGAGTTCGTGGCTACTACACCGGCAAAGGATTTGGACCTCAGTAAGTTCGACTTCGGACCGATCTATAACTTCGTCAGTTGGAACCTGCTCGAAGGTGTCCGTGTCCGTGTGGGTGGTACCAGTACCGCCAAACTGCACGACCAGTTCTTCTTCCGGGGTTACGTAGCCTTCGGTACCACCGACCTGCGGCCCAAATACAGCGGAACGCTCGTTTGGACCTTCGACAAGCATAAGAACCAACCCTACGACGGGTTAAGGCATCATATCCAACTGACGGGACAGTACGATGTGGAGGAACCCGGACAGATGACCGATGTCATCCGGCGTGACCACATCCTGATGTCTATCCCGATCAATAAGCCCTCACTGGGTTTTGACCAGTATGTCTTCCATGCCAAACTGGACTACATGAAAGAGTGGCGGAACAAACTGTCCATCAAGGCGGGCTTTGACTTTAGCAATAACGAAGCTGCCGGAGCTTTACGCTACAACCGAATGAACTGGATGATGAACGCTGACTCTACTTGGAGCGCAAGCACGACCGATATCAAGTCGTATCGGAACTACGAAGGATACGTCGAACTGCAGTATTCACCGGGTAGCCGTGTCTATATTGACCGCATGGGTATCGAGAGTCCGTTCGCCTTGGAGAAAGATGCACCGACCTTCAAACTGACCCACTACGTCGGTTACCTGGATGACCGTCATAACGGCGGAGACGGATTCCTCTATAACCGCACCGAGTTCCTCTTCGACAAGCGGTTCTGGTTCTCCGCATTCGGTCACCTCGACATGCGTGTGCAGACCGGTATGGTTTGGCAAAAGACACCGTTCACCCACCTCTACATCCCGCAGAGCAGCACCAGTATCTTCCTGGCACAACGTGCGTTCAACCAGATGAAACCGATGGAGTTCATGATGGATGAATACGTAGGTTTGTACATGACCTATTACTTCAAAGGCTGGATCCTCAACCGCATTCCGGGAATCAACAAACTCAAACTGCGCGGTGTCGTTTCCTTCTCTGGTATCTACGGCGGTTTGACCAAGAAGAACAACCCCTATCTGGAAACCGGAACGGGACTGTATGAATTCCCGCATACTCCTTGGCCCGATGGCGATATCAGCAAGGCTTTCGATGCCAACGGTTATATCTTGGACGGATTCCGCACCTCTACACCTATCGGCAAACTGCCGTACATGGAGATCACTGCCGGATTTGAGAATATCTTCAAGTTCATCCGTATCGACTATGTACGCCGTCTGACCTATAACGACTACGAACTGCCGTTCCAAGTACCGGACGGCAACGGAAATATGATACAGGCACGCAGACGTATCCCGGCTTGGGGACGAAACGGCGTGAAAATAACCGTTCGATTTGCATTATAAGAACACAGAGCACAGACTGATTATGAAAAGGATACTCATTTTAGTTTTTGGTTCATTCTTCCTTCTTTCCGTTATGGGACAGACGGATATCCAACTCCAAACGAAGTTGGATAACGTGAAGGCACAGTTGCAAGATTTTGATACGGAGCATATGCTGGACTCGCTTGACCAAGAACAGTTGCCTCGTCTCGTGTCCGGCGGTGTGTTGGCGGGTGTCAACACCAGTAACTTCATCATCACGCGTGACCACCATCCGATGAGTTCGTACATGCGTATCGGTGGCGAGTTAGGCGGATTTCTCGATTTCAGTATCTCCAAGCATTTTGCAGTGCAACCCCAAGTGATCTTCACTGCCCATCAGAACTATTTCGCAGCTACCGACACTACCAACCGCATGTGGTCCTTCGGTGTAGATATCCCTATTTATTTCTTAGGCCGGTTCGGTAACATGGAGAAAGGGTACGTTCAGTTCGGTGGTGGTATCTTCACCCATTTCACCTTCGCATCGAACGTCAAGAACCGCTATCATAATATAGATGAAACACCGGTTGCCGCCAGTGCACCGTCTTCTACTCCTGCCACCACGCAGTATGACTACAGTCGTTTGTACAGCCTGCATAACAACCACTTCGGTGTCTGTCTCACCGTAGGGTACGAGTTCTCCTTCGGTATGCAGATCAACGCGCAATACAAAGTGAGCCTGTCGGACATCGCCGGTTTCTACAGCGAGATGAAAGGTAAACCCGATGCAGACGCCCTCATCTATCCGCAATCGGCAAGTATCATCTTCGGATATCGGTTTAGATAGTTAAGAGATAAGAGTTAAGAGTTAAAAGTTATGAGTTATGGAACAGTGGAGAAAAAGATGTAAACAATGGTTGGCGGAAGGGAACCGCGCATCATGGTCTGTCTTCGGTGCATTCGCACTGTTGATCTTCTTGCAGACCTTGATCTTCGATCATTTTGCTTTCCGGGAAATGGCATTAGAGGCCACCACGCAGAATACAATCGCCATGTGGATCAGTAAGATAGCTGCCTCCCTTCTCTTTGCTTCGGTGGTGTTTATCCTCAAAGACAAACGTTGGCTCATCGCTTTCTCCCTGGTCATCGATACCTGGTTCGTGGCGAACCTCATCTACATGCGTAACAACCACATCCTGCTGGACGCCGAGGCCTTTAACATGTCCGGTAATCTGCACGGGTATTTCTGGTCGGTACTCATCTATGTAGAATGGAAAATAGACCTGCTCTTCTACTTGATGACCGCACTCTTCAGCATTATCTTCTTCTTCACTACCCGCTCCAAACGCAATTGGTGGGCTTGGATTATCGTGCTGGTACTTGCCGTCGGTCTGCGTCATACGGCTGCTGCGCTCTATGTCAACGACCGCAAGAAACAGCAGGAGGAAGTGCGTTATGACCCGGCTCCTTTCATTCGGGAACGACGCGAACCCGTTTACGGTACCGATTTCCCGACCGTTGTAGCCAACACCAGTGTGCTCTACTCGCCTTTCTACATCACGTCGGATTATTACCTGATGATGAACAATATCCAACCGGAACGACCGCTCACTGCTGAAGACTCGCTCTTCGTATCCTCCATCACGCAGGGACAAGATGAAGCTACCCTGAACGGTCCGCTTATCATCGTCCTCTTGGAGAGCCTGGAGAATTGGGTATTGACGCCTGAGATTATGCCAAACCTGTACCGCTTGGCGCAGAATGATCATACTTTCTATGCCAACCGTATCCATACCCAGATAGTAGGGGCTCCCTCTGCCGACGGACAGATGATCATCAACACGGGCTTGCTGCCTATCAACGCCGGTGCCACCTGTCTCCATTACAGCGATAACACCTTCCCTGCCATTATGCGCCTCGCGCCGGAACCGGCTATCTGCCTGTTGCCGCACGACACCTGTGTATGGAACCAAACGAAGATGTCCCCTGCCTACGGTTATGACTCCACCATCTGTTACTGCGACATAGACACCATCCTCTTCCGGAAATTAGACAGTCTGGTGGACGAAGGACATCAGTATATCCAATGTATCACGCAATCGACCCACGCGCCGTTCGTGAACGAGAAATACAGCCACTTGGACTTACCGGGTTCGATGCCTTGGGTGATGTATAACTTCATCCGTGGTTTCAACTCCTTGGATGACGGTCTGGGTTATTTCATCCGTAAGATAGAGTCCGATCCCAAACTGCAGAACTATACGATCGTCTTCACCGGTGACCACCGTATCCTCCATTATGAGAAACGCGAACAGATGCAGGACTATGCGGACCGTTGGGCGAACCGGAACGATGACCCGGCATTGGATTGGATCAGCGATCTGCACCCCACCGATGACTGCTTGCCGCTCATCATCTATTCGCCGAAGATCAGCGGAAACCCGCGTTATACGGAAGACTGCTACCAGATGGATATCTACCCCACCTATCAGTCCCTGATGGGCGTGAAGAACTACCGCTGGCACGGTTTCGGTATCAACCTGATGGATAAGACACAAAAACGCGTCATCGAAGAGGACGACGCGTATGTACTTTCCGATAAGTTAATCCGGAATAACTATTTCAAATAAGCTTATACTTTAATCAGACACAAACTGCCTGCCATGATGAGCGACACACCGATCCATTGGAGCGGTGAGACTTGTTCGTGCAAGATCAGGATACCCGACACGACGCTGAACACGAAGCCGAAACTGATAAGCGGATACACGAGCGAGATGGGGTATTTGTTCAGCAACCACAACCAGAACACATTCGCCGCGATCAGTAACCAAAGACCGATCTGTAAGTTATAATTGAGGAATAATCGACCTACATTCCGCCAGGTCCAAGTGAACGGCGATGCTTGCGCCATGCCTATCTTAAGCAACAGTTGTCCGAAGACGGACATCGCCTGCTGAACCAACATAAACAAAAGAAGATAGAGTGTTTTCATTGCTTTATTTGCCGTGTTTGAGTTTATACGAAGCCTGTATATCACGATACCGCAGGATCACCTCTTCCATCACGTTCTCCCAGGAACGCGATATCGTCTTCGAGGCTTTGATACCCACTTTCTCGATACGCTTGGGTTGGGTCATCAGCGTTTGGATAAGCGCTGCGTATTCGTGGATATCGTTCGGAGAAAGGAATCCGTTCACATCGTCGGTGATGGCGGTAGCCGCTGTAGAACCGCTTAAGAGGATTGAGGGCGTATGCATCGCTGCCGCTTCACGAACGACCAGACCGCAGGTGTCGTAGAAGGAAGGGAAGAGGAATAAGTCCGCTGCCGCGTAGATACGCTTGAGTCGCTCCCGATCATGGATATTACCCAAGAGCGTGACGCGGTGCGACAAGCCTAACTGACCGATACGCTGACGGATCTCACGAACCGCATAACCCGTGCCGACCATAAACAATTGGAAGGGTTTATCGCACATCAGTGCCAAGGAATTCAAGAGGAAGCCTATGTTCTTCTCCCAAGTGTGCTGCCCTACGAAAAGAAGCATCGTATCGTCCGGCATCAAGCCCAATTCCTCCCGCATCTGGCTACGCATCTGAGCTATCTGTGCCGCCGGTGCATAGAAATCATTACCGTTCTCCATCACCTCCACATGCCCTTTGTATCCGTACTCCCGCAGCGTCTCCTCTACTGCCGGAAGAGGGATCCATACCTCGTCCGCCTTGTCGAAGAACCGCACGACCCGTTTCACCATCAGATCCACGATAAACTTACTGTGCACGTTATGCTCGAAGTCCTGCCGGTATTTGGAATGGAACGTTGCCACCAAAGGGATGTTCTGCCGTTTCGCTGCCGAGTACGCCAAGTCACCCGTGATAAACGGACAATGCGCATGTACCAATTCGAACTGCATCTTCTTGAACCGACGCTCGAACGCCGGGGATAAGTACGGCATGCCGTATCGGTACGGCGCACGGAAAGGTATAGGGATAGACGGAATCAGATCAATCGGGTACGGTGCCTCGCTAATCACCTGATCCATGTTCGGCGCATAGTCCGTAATCACACGCACCTCATGACCCTGCTGACGCAACCAGTACGCATAGTTCTGCGCCGTCAGACCTACGCCATCCAGAATAGGAGGGAAATTGTCATTGAAGATACCGAACATAAAAATGATTTACGATTAGACGATTGACGATTGGTGATTTTGCGGCGCAAAATTACAAAAAAAATCCCATATACGCAAATATACGGGACTTTTTTTTCGAATTATCGTTGATTTTTTTAGAAAACGCTCAACATAAACTTACCTCCCTTGGCGATCTTTTTCGTCTTCGAGTCATAGAAGACATAGAAATACGCTTGTCCGGGAAGGGGTTTGAAGATATAGCCTGCCGCATTAGGCGAAGCCTTCATCAAGCGTTGGTTACCGCTCATCTCCAGTTCTACATACACGTCCGACGGATCGGCTACCGGCAGGTTCTCCATAACCAGACGGTGACCCGACATGTCATAGACAGCAAACTGGATACCGATACCGATGGTGACAGCTTTATACAGTCCGTCGCCGATATAGAAGAACAGGTAATCATCCGCATCAACGATACTGGACGCATTCCAGTTGGCATAGCGGAAGGTCAAGCGATAGGTGACGATGGTACCGTCTTCCGCCTCTCCGTAGATCTCAACCTGCTTACCGCCGTCTTCCAGTTCGGTTTCCATCCCCAAGTCCCAAGTAGCAGACGGGTCTATGGTCGCTGCCGTGATGATCGGCAGAACCGAACCCTGGGTCAAGGTGATGGTATAAGCCAGCGTGTCGGGGTTAAAATCCCGAACCTCCGTTGTGTCGTCCATCCAGATCATACGCAGACGCGCTTCGGAGGACAAGAGGATGATCTGGTCTATCGTATAGACACCCAAGGTTCCGTCTTGGGCGGTAACAACGATCTTCACCAGATCTTCATCCATTGATACATTGACGGTAGCGTTCGCGTCTTCCGGGATGGCGGTGATGTCTGCCGAGGTACAGAGGGCATCGCGCTTCGTGCCTACCGGATAGATGAGTTCGTACGCTAAGGAGTCCTTACGGAAACCGGTGACGGTCGTACCGCGAACCTGCAGGTCGGACAGATACCAGTTGGAGGAGAGTTGGAAGACAAACGTCAAGATGTATTCCTCACTTGTTGTTCCGTCTCCTGCCGTCACGGTAATCACCAGATGGGTCTCATCGGTCCAAGTGGTATCCACTTGTTGCTGCTCGTCGCCGACCAACCAAGTGATATCAGGCAGCGGAGTACCGTAAGCAAGCGTGACAGTATAGTCAAACTCATCCGCATCAAAGCCCTCCACCTGTTCATCGTTCAGGTCAATCGACAATAACTGTGCATTCGTCGAAGGCAGGAAAGAGAAGTTCAGCGTATAGGTCTGTGTGCTCACGCCGTCCTCTGCTGTCACTGTGATCGTATGATCCTCGTTCACGACAACCGTTGCATTCGGATCTTCGCTCTCAGCGGTGATGGTCGGTATCGCTGCTCCGTACGGAAGGGTAACGGTATACTCCGTGACATCGGCAAAGAATGCCGGCAATGTCTCTCCGTCTAATGCGATGGAAGCCAAGTTGGCATTGGTCGATTTGGCGATGGTGAAGGTGATGGTATAGACCGTACTATGACTTCCGTCTTCGGCGGTCACGGTGATGGTAACCACCATGCCTTCCGTCGTCTTATTCGCCGTACTGCGTTTGTCGGTCAGCACATAGTTGATCTCCGGTAACTCGGTCGTGCCGTACGGTAACTCGATGGCATAATCGATACGGTCCGAAGCGAAGGCCTCTACCGTCTCTCCTTCTACGAACAGGTCTGCCAAGCTACATACCTCCGACAGCGCCACGTTCACATGCACGGTATAGGTCTGAGTGGCATTCGCGTCTTCGGAAGTGACGGTATAGGTGACGATTGCGGAGGTACCCACCATCTGCGTGTTCGCCTCCACTGTTGCGCCTTCGCAGGCTACAGAAGCTAATTGCGGTATCGCCGAACCGGCAGGTAAGTCGATCGTATAATCGGTCTTCGAGGTCTGGAAACCGCTCAAGCTTGCATCATCCGCCGTGATCGATACCAAGTCCGCACAAGTGCCTAAGGTATGCAGTTGAACGAGTACCGAATAACGGGCCTTCGTCGTTCCGTCCGCTGCGGTCACCAATACATAGACCACCGAATTGGCAGCATCGATCGGTACGACTACATATTGCACATCGGCATCGGGGTCTTGCGCGGTAGCCGAGAAAGCATCCAGCGATTCCAAAGAAACGACATAACTGTAACTCTCCTCGTAGAATCCGGGCACACTCACGTTATTCGTCTCCATTGATGCCAAGAGCGCATTATGGGACGGGTAACGACGGATCATATAGGTTGTGTCTCCTGCGGTACCGAACACATGCAGTTCGTAACAAGTATCTGTTGTCACCATGAAGACGCTATCCAAGGCGTACTCACGCTCATAGGTAAGGATCGGTTCCTCTTCAATATTGACAAGACGAGCCGTTGAGACACCCGTAATCGGGTCTTGAGCCGGTACGGTAGTAACCTCTGACGTACCTTCGCCTGCTACGTTCCATGCGGCATAATAAGTCTTCTGATCACCGTTCTCCGCCGTCACGGTGATGACATATGCCGTATCGTTGGTTGTTACAGCTATCGTCTGGTACGGTGTAGCTTTGGATACGGTCAGGTCACGACCGTTCAGGCTATAGGTACAGTTCGTTTTTGTGGACTTCGGACGTGTGACGGTAAGCGTATAATCGGTATAGGATGATACGTTCTCCGCATAGTTACGAATGGTAGCGGTACGTACGCCGTCTTTCTCCTCCGACCACGCGATCACCGGCATCTGGTCACTCACTGCGTGCGAGAATGCCAACAGCGGCATGCCGTAATAATCGGCATCGATGATAGCGGCAAAAGCCGTTCCGCTCATTGTTGCATCTCCTCCGTTCACGCGCAAACCGTTCAGAACGGACGAGTAGTTCAGACGTAAGTTATCTACATACATCGTCGCATTCTGTCGATTGGAAGTATTCAAACCGCTGAACCAGTCTCCTACATAATAAGCACTCAAATCATCCGTCTGACCTGCACTGATTCGGATATCCAAAGTCTTCGGCTCAAAATCGTCACCATAATTCAGGTTACGCGATAAGGTGTACCATTTATTCTTCGAGATTGCACTGAAATTCTGCGCATACTGAATCTGCTTACCGGCATTGGCATCGTATAGGAAGCGCCATCCGGTCACTTTGTTAGTGGATTCAAAATAATAATCCAACTGCACATTATCCGGCGAGTTACGGAAGGTAATAGGCTCACCATAGGAAAGCGTCGTCGGCGAATGAGTACCGATTTTGAACGAACCTACTACTACCGTCGGCTGGGAGAGCGAGAGGAAACCTAACATTGCTTCACCCGACGTCAACAGATAATTGGTGTATAGTTTAGCCGATTTACTACCATGCGTTTTGGGTGAACCGGCAGCAGCCACATACTGATCCGGTTCATACGAACCCTTCGAACCCGAAGTGATGGAATTGATCGGAGCGTACCATCCGTTAGGCACCTCACTGTCCTTATTGGCATCATCGTTATGACAACTATTCCAGTTCTCAAAATCCAACTCGAATGCCACATCGTTCGGGTAGTAGAACGTCAGGGTATAGGTATGCGTGTAATCGCCGTTCGTCACGGTGTAACGGACGAACTTGGCATTCTCGATCGAGTTATCCGCTACCTCTGCGCCCGACTGCAACGTATAAGTAACCACCGGTGTCTCCGGTACCGATACGACGTAGTTATACACATTCGGTTGGAAATGCGGAACCGTCGCCCCGTCGATAGCAAGATCGGTCAGCATCGCCGGGTCATACGGATAGACCGTCGGCGTGATCGTATAGACAGCGTCCGCTTCGTTCGGGTTAAGCGACTTGACGGTGATCGTGGTCGGCGAATAAGCACCGCCGTTATTGACCACCACTTCCTGCTCCGGATAGTTCTTGGTCAGCGACACGATATCTAAGATCTGCGAACCGAAAGGCAGATCTACGGCGAAATCCGGTCCTTGACTCATATCCAATTCGCCAACTCCGTCGATAGCGATACCCAACAAGATATTCTCCTTTTCGGGGTATGCCAATTGGTAGGAGAACGAATAGGTAACCGTCGTACCGTCTTCTGCCGTCACTACGATGGTGGACGGCGTGCCGATAGGCGCTTCGGTGATGAGCAACGACTGTTCGGGTTCTGCCCGCTCTGCTATAATAGTCGGCGTTTCCGTCGTTCCGTACGGCAGCATCAGACCCGTATAGTTATAGGTATTCGGATCAAACGTGAAGTTATCCACTCCGTCTAAATCCACCGATGCCAAACTGGTGTTGCCCGACTTCGGCACGTTGAATCGGATGGTATAGGTCTTGCTTGTCGTCTTATCGGCTGCCGTCACATGAATGAACGTCGGACGGTTCACCGCTCCGTGCTCGATGGTGATGGTCTGCCCTTTGTCACCTGCTACCGTAAGGATCGCCGGCACTTGGTACGTACGCCAAGCCAGGTCGTAGGTATAGGTAAGCGTCTCTTCGTTGAACGCTTCGTATTTAGCTCCGTCGATATAGAGTGCGGCAAGGTTCGCATTCGTCGAAGCGGGGAACATATCGTCCGGGAAAGCCGGTATCGAAACGGCGTCCGGAGAGATCAAGGTCACCGTATAGGTGTTCGGTGTCCCTTCTTCCGGTGTCACGATGATCTGAACCGTTCCGTAGGAAGCCGGAGCGGAGATAGCCACTGACTGCCCTTCATTGGCAAGCACCGTCACTTTGGGCATCGTCGCCTCCTGCCATACGAGCGAGTAGTTCAACTGCTCCGGCACAAAACCGTCTAAAGCTTTGCCGTTCAGATAGATCATCTGCAACAGAGCGTTCACCGATTTCTCTATTTCAAAGGATAGCGTATATACGCGTGTACTGCCGTCTCCGGCGGCCACGGTCAGACGAACGGTCATCAGCGCCGTATTGATGGTTTTCGTCACTTTCTGGTATACATCGCCTTGCGTGAAACTTACCTCCGGAAGCGCAGTCGTTCCGGCAGGCAGGGTGACGGTGTACGTCAGGATGTCGGGATCGAAGCCTTCGAGGTCCTCGCCGTTGATGGCGATACCTGCCAAGGCGTTATTGGTCGATTTCTCCGTTTGGAAAGTCAGACGGTACGTAGTTGTGGCACCGCTGGCTGCCTTCACCTCGATACGCGTCACGCCATCGACACCGCCCTCTGTCTTCTGTATCTCCTGATATTTGTCGCCTTCTGTCCATGTGATCACCGGCAATGAGGTCGTACCAAGCGGCAAAGTGATCGTGTAAGCGGTTTTCTCCGGTTCGAAACCCTCCAAAGGTTCGCCGTCCAGGAAGATACCGGCTAAGTACGAATAAGACGAAGCTTCTATCTTGTAGGTGATCTTATAGGTCTTCGTTGCCGTTCCTCCGGGGATGGACACTTTGATCTGCGCGCCCTCTTCCAGACTGTTGTTCAGCAGTTCTACCTTCTGCGCACCTTGTTCATACGCCGATTCCCAGGTCACTACAGGCGCCGTTGTCGTACCCAAAGGCAGCGAAACGGTATAGTTGGATTTGTTGGGTTGGAAACCGGGCAGAGGGGCTCCGTCCAAGTATATATTCTGCAGCGTAGCGTCCGAAAGGGCTGCTACGGAGAAGTTCAGCGTGTAGGTCTGCTTGGTCGTACCGTCACTGGCGATTACAGCGATCGTGGCTGTACCGTTGACAGATGTCGGTTGGGTGATCGTCATCTTGGCGGTCGCGTCTTGGGTGGTTGCTTCCACCACCGGCGTCTCGGTCGTACCGTACGGCAACGCCACGTTATACGTCGTCAGGTAGGCATTGAAACCGCTGATGGTCTGACCGTTCACCTTGATATCCGACAGACGGGCATTGTTACTTACCACCGAGACAAACTTGATACGATAGGTCGTGGTGGACTTGCCGTCCTCCGCCTTGACCGTGATGATGGTCGGTTCGCCATCCACCTCACCATAGGTGATGCTGCATTCGCTGCTGTTTAAGCGGCGACCCGGGAAAGCTGTTGTTCCGCCTCGGGTATTAGTGAGCGAACCTACGCCACGGTAAGGTGCCAACTCCGGTATCTCCGTTGCACCGGCTCCCAACGAGCATACCTGCTCGGCAGAGCTGTTGGGGTCAAAGCCCTTCCATTCGCGCCCGCCTACGTATAACTTCTGTATTTTACTGGAGTAGATCAATTCGATGTCATCTACCTCCAACGTGCTACCGGCGTACTGACCGCTGTTCGCACGGAAATCGGGATAACGACCGGCAGACAGGATGACGTTACATTTCTGCGGCGTCTCATCGTTCAGGTAATAGATAGGTACCACGATACGGGTCCAGTTGGCGTACGCTTTCTTCTGGTAGAACCAACCCTCTGCAACCTGCGTAGCGAACTCTTTGGTTCCGCACTCGTTGCCGTTCGTACCTTGACGGATATCGGACTCCTCGTCCACACAATAGGTGGGAGCCGCCGTCGTGAGGTCCGTACAGGAGAGGTCTTTCGCCTTATACGATGCTCCTTTGGAGGTACCCTTCCATGCGTAGTAAAGCAAGTGGAAATGCTCATCTTTGATATGATCGCCCGCAGCTTCCGTCACCGAACTGTCATAGTAACGCTTGACCCACACCACCATCGAATCCGGACGGTATTTCCAACTGATACCGCCGTAGGTTCCGGCGGTAGCTCCGTTGATAGCCGTCACGCTGGCTACATATGCCCAGGGATGACCCAAAGCTACATATCCCGGCGACGTGGCACCGATACTTGTCACACCGATATCCACTCCCACGAACTGGTCCTGAATCTTGAGCGAACCACCGCTACGCCCCGTTCCCTTGTGTGCAAAGCTGAATTTCTGTCCCACTTGATCCACATTGGAAAAATTCCAATACTTCGGTTGCGCTTCTCCGTTGAATTTCTCACCCGACCAATCCTCAAAATGCGGATCCGGAAGTTGTTGCGCAAAGGTCATTGATGTCATCAACGACATCCAAAGGACCATACTTAAACGCAAAAATTTACTCATATTAATATTTCTATTCAATTTCTTATGTTTTTGGGCGCAAAAATAGCGCATTTTTTTACGACTGCAAAATTACTGCTTTTTTCGCAACCCCACAATAGCGTTGTTTATTAAAAAATATACGATTATTAAGCCCCACTCTAAAGAGTGTTGCCAAATCCACTTTGCAAAATGTACTATTTTTAAGAAATATTTAAAAGAATACGTTCAACCGTTATGGGTCGTAGGCGTATTGGCGGAGCCATTTATGGGCGGAATCGTTGGCGGTACGGTGACGGAAGGCGGGTGTGAAATGACGGGAGGGGTTGAGGTCTATGGGAGAGAAGGAAATATCGTTTGAGGTAGTTTGAGATTGTTTGAGGGCGTTTGAGGTGGTTTGATGTTGTTTGAGATCGTTTGAGGTGGTTTGAGACGCGGATACAGACGCAGAAAGAGACGCAGAACTTTCATTCTGCGCAGTCAACGGATTTGTCTGGGTGGCGGATTGAGCGGATTGGAGACGGGAGGGAGCCTCGGAGTGGAGACGGGCTTGCTGCTCGGCTTTGAGGTCACGGTAGATACAGACGTAGGCGTACTGATAGAAACGGGAGTAGGCTTTGAGACCGGGTTCGGGAGCGTGACCGCCTTTGACAACACGGTAGTAATGACGGAAGAAACGCATGCGCCATTCAAGGGCTGTGTAGGAGTGGTCGTGTTCAAGGGCATGGGCATAGCGCTGGGCTTGTTTGATGAGTTCGCGGTTGGCTACACAGGCTGCAGACCAGTGCGTCGGGAAATGGTAGGTATAGAGTTGGAGGAGTCCTTTCGCATAGGGCATGCGGCGGACAACGATGTGTTTGCGGTAGTGTTGGCCTTCTTCGACGGTGTTCATCGCTCCCCAATAGGCTTTGAAGAGTTCTACCGGCACGAAATAACGCACGCCACGTGCTCGAGGCGCGGTATTGGACGGAAGGTGCTCATAATGGCTTATGATGATGTCCATACGGTTCATTATGCGTGTTTTCAAGTGCCGTGACATGTTTTGTAATGTGTTGTATCTGTGTATATTATAAGTTTATAAAATAAGTATGGTCTAGGACTCATAGCTTCCTCATACGGTTTTCCCCTTATTTTACCCCTTTCCAGGGACGAGGGGGATGCAATACGTCAAATGGTTGACTGGTCAACTGGTCTTTTGGAAATTCGGTGCAAACCGGTTTTGAACCGGAGCAGGATATTTTCGAATTCGGGTGCAAAGGTACGAAAAAATTTTGATATATGCAAATTTGGGGGCTGGAAAATGGAAAAAAATGGAAAAATGGCCCATGATACAATCTCTGGAAATGAACGAAGGTGGGATGTCGGATAGCATCCGACGCAATGGACATAGAAAAATGTCGCATAATATGCGACCGAATGGACAATGATCATGCCGGAATAAAATTCCCGCGGAATGGACGGAGATGGGATGTCGGATAGCATCCGACGCAATGGACATAGAAAAATGTCGCATGATATGCGACCGAATGGACAATGATCATGCCGGAATAAAATTCCGGCGGAATGGACGGAGATGGGATGTCGGATAGCATCCGACGCAATGGACATAGAAAAATGTCGCATAATATGCGACCGAATGGACAATGATCATGCCGGAATAAAATTCCGGCGGAATGGACGGAGACACCGCATAAAATTGCAGGAAAAGGACGAAGACAAGTAGTTTGGCACGGAATTTGTTGATAAAAATAGGACGTTATAGGGAGGAATAGGACGCTATAGGAAGGGTGAGAGGATGAAGATAGAAATTAAATAAAACACTATATACATTATGCAAAATCCAGTGGATATTAGAGAACTGCAAGAGCGCGTGGAGCGCGAGAGTTCGTTTGTAGATGCCCTTACGTTGGGTATGAATCAAGTGATTGTAGGTCAGAAGCACCTTGTAGAGAGTCTGTTGATCGGTCTGTTGAGCGACGGGCACATATTGTTGGAAGGCGTGCCGGGTTTGGCAAAAACCCTCGCCATCAAGACCCTCAGCGACCTCATCAAGGCTGATTTTAGTCGTATTCAGTTTACTCCGGACTTGTTGCCTGCCGACGTGATCGGTACGCAGATCTACAGTCAGAAGAGCGAAGAATTCAAGATCAAACGCGGTCCTATCTTCGCTAATTTTGTGTTGGCGGATGAGATCAACCGTGCTCCGGCGAAAGTGCAGAGTGCGTTGCTCGAAGCGATGCAAGAGCGTCAAGTGACGATCGGTGAGCAGACCTTCAAGTTGGATGACCCGTTCCTGGTTCTGGCAACCCAGAACCCGATTGAGCAGGAAGGTACCTACCCGCTGCCCGAGGCACAGACCGACCGTTTCATGCTGAAGGTCGTTATCGGTTATCCGAAGAAAGAGGAGGAGCAGGCTATCATTCGTCAGAACATCGCTTCCGAGAAGAAGACCGTGCTGCCGATCTTGAGTACCGCCGATATCATCAAGGCACGTAAGATCGTGGAGGAGGTTTATCTGGATGAGAAGATCGAGAAATACATCGTCGATATCGTCTTTGCTACCCGTCAACCGGAAGAGTACGGTCTGAAGGACCTGAAGCAGATGATCGCTTTCGGCGGTAGTCCCCGTGCAAGTATCAATTTGGCGAAGGCTGCACGTGCGTACGCGTTTATTCATAGGAGAGGTTACGTGACGCCGGAAGATGTTCGTGCCGTTTGCTACGACGTGCTGAGACATCGTATCGGTCTGACGTACGAAGCAGAGGCCAATAATATCACCACAGAAGATATTATTACGGAAGTATTGAACGCGGTGCAAGTTCCTTAACTAGATATTCTAGATGTCCTAGATTAACTAGATTTTTATGACAAGTGAAGAGTTATTACAAAAGGTCAGGAAGATAGAGATCAAGACGCATGGCTTGAGTCGGAACATCTTCGCAGGCGAGTACCACAGCCAGTTCAAGGGTCGTGGTGTGGCGTTTAGCGAGGTGCGGGAGTACCAACCGGGGGATGACGTACGCGCCATCGACTGGAATGTGACCGCCCGAATGAACCGACCGTACGTCAAGATCTACGAAGAAGAGCGAGAACTAACGGTGATGTTGCTCGTCGATGTCAGCGGCAGTCGTAACTTCGGTACGATCAGCCAGATGAAACGCGACACGATGGCCGAAGTAGCCGCTACCCTCGCCTTCTCTACTATCGAGAACAACGATAAGGTGGGCGTCATCTTCTTCAGCGACCAGGTGGAGAAATTCATCCCGCCGAAGAAAGGTAAGAGCCATGTGCTGCATATTATCCGTGAACTGCTGAGTTTCGAACCCGCCCATACGGGTACGGATATCAATGCGGCCCTGCAGTACCTGACGAACGCCCAGAAGAGACGCTGCACGGCGTTCCTGATAAGCGATTTTATAGGAGCCTTCCCCCTGCCCCTCCCTAAAGGGAATGGAGTAACCGACCCAGTAACCATCGCAAGCCGGAAACATGACCTGAGTGCCATCCAGATCTACGACCGTCGGGACGCAGAAATGCCTAACGTGGGACTGATCAAAGTGAGAGACGCCGAAACGGGTAAACGTATGTGGGTCGATACCGCTTTCCGCAGTACTCGCAACGCCTATGCCAAGGCTTGGCGGGACCAACAAGCGGCTTTGGAGAGCGTTTATACCAGAACCGGTATGAATAATATATCCATCCGTACGGATGAAGACTATGTGAAAAAGTTGATGCAACTTTTTCACAATTGATGATTTGTGATTTATGATTTGTAATTTATTATTAGCTATAGTAGTCAGCGCGAGCATCGATTCGACGACGCTGATGATGGGTGACCAGACCGCCATGCATCTGCAGGTAACCTGCGATGCCGCCGAACGGGTCGAGTTACCTGTCTTCGGGGATACCTTGCAAGACGGTATCGAGATCGTCCAAAAGACCTCCGTCGATACCACCCGTCTCAAAGACGGTCGGGTGCAACTCAATCAGGACCTGACGCTGACCTGTTTTCAGGATTCGTTATTCTCCATCACCCCCCTACCGGTGGTAAGCGGAGAGGACACGTTCTGGACCGATGCCATGGTGTTGGATGTCGTGCAACCTTTTGTCATGGACTCCACCTTAGCCATTACCGATATCAAAGATATCGAGAAAGCACCTATCTGGTGGTGGGGTATCATCCGATGGATACTGTTGGCGCTCGGTATCATCGGCTTGGGCATCGGTATCTATTACCTCGTTCGTTGGCTCGTTTCCCTGCGCAAACCGAAAGAGGAACCGATAGCGCCTGAGTTACTGCGACCGGCTGATGAAGTGGCTCTGGAGAAACTCGATGCCATCAAAGCAACCAAGATCTGGAAGGACGGTAAGATCAAAGAGTACCAGACCGACCTGACCGATGTCGTACGTGAATATATCGGTCGTCGTTTTGACGTACAGAGTACCGAGAAGACGAGTGACGAGACGCTGAGAGAGGTAAAACCTCTATTGGTCAATGGTAATTTGTCATTGGTCAATGGTGATGGGAAGGAGCTCTATGAGAAGTTGCGTAAGATGCTGCAACTGGCTGACCTCGTTAAGTTCGCCAAATGGCACACGACGCCCGATGAGAACGAGAGTGCGCTCTCCACAGCTTATGAGTTCGTCCATGAGACGACTCCACAAGCTGAGGAGGAAATTAAGAATTAAGAATTTAGAATTAAGAATCAATGAGTTTTGCTAATCCGGGATATTTATTTTTATTACTGCTGCTGATACCCGTCATCGGTTGGTATATCTATGAACTTCATAAGTCCGATGCCAGCATACAGATCAGCAGTACCTCCACTTTTGCCAAGCAACCGAGTACCATTCGGGTGTGGCTTTTGCATGTGCCGTTCGTACTGCGTGTAGCCGCTATCAGTCTGTTGACCGTCGTACTGGCACGTCCGCAGTTAACCAACCGCTGGTCGTCCCAGAATACCGAAGGTATCGACATCATGATGGCACTCGACATCTCGGGTACGATGTTGGCGGAGGACTTGACGCCTAACCGTCTGGAGGCGGCAAAGAAAGTGGCAGAGGACTTCGTCCTTGCCCGTCCCAACGACCAGATCGGTCTTGTCGTTTTTGCCGGAGAGAGTTTTACCCAGTGTCCGTTAACCACCGACCGTGCCGCATTAGTCAACCTCTTCAAAGCGGTGGACTACGGTATGATCGAAGACGGTACGGCGATCGGTTTGGGTCTGGCTAACGCGGTGAACCGAATGAAAGACAGTGAGACCAAATCGAAAGTGATCATCCTGCTCACTGATGGATCCAATAACCGCGGTGACATCGATCCTCAGACCGCCGCAGAGATCGCCAAGACTTTCGGTATCCGTGTCTATACCATCGGTGTGGGCAGTTACCGGCAGGCACGCGTTCCGGTTCAGACACCTATCGGTAAACAGTACGTCATGATGGATCCCGAGTTCGATGAGACAACTTTACGTTCCATCGCTCAGACCACCGGCGGACAGTATTTCCGGGCAAGCGACAACAAGACGCTCAAAGCGATCTACGAACAGATCGACCAGATGGAGAAGACCAAGCTGCGTGTACGGGAGTATAGCAAGCACACGGAGAATTTTATGCCCTTCCTCGTTGCTGCCCTACTCTGTCTGGTCATCGAAATTATCATACGTTATTTTGTAATTAGAACTATTAGCAATTAATATGTTTAGATTTGCAAATATAGAATTATTATGGTTGCTGGTGACGATACCGGTTTTTGTAGCCGGATATATCGTCTATACCTACCATAAGAGACGCCAGTTGAAGGCTTTCGGCGATGCCGAGTTGATGGAGGCTTTGATGCCCAATGCCAGCAGGGTACGTCCTACCGTCAAGTTCGCTATTTTGATGGTCGCCTATGCCTTACTCATCATCGCTGTGGCCCGTCCGCAATGGGGTACGGAGGAACGCACCGAGAAACGGAACGGTATCGAAGCGATGGTCGCTTTGGATATCTCCAACTCGATGTTAGCCGAAGATGTGGCGCCGAACCGTCTGGACCGTGCCAAACAGATGCTGAGCAAGATGATGGATAACATGGTGAACGACAAAGTGGGTCTGGTTGTTTTTGCCGGAGACGCTTTCGTGCAGTTACCTATCACCTGCGATTATGTATCCGCCAAGATGTTCCTTAATACGATCAAACCGGAACTGATCAAGACGCAAGGAACCGCTATCGGTACGGCTATCAACACCTGCGTACGCAGTTTCGGCGAGATGAACGAGGCCAGCCGTGTCATCATCGTCATCACCGATGGTGAGAACCACGAAGATGACGCCGTTGCCGCAGCCAAACAGGCACGGGAGAACGGTATCCTGACGATGGTAGTAGGTATCGGTAAACCCGAAGGGACCTTCATCCCGATGCCGGGATCCAATAACTACCGCAAAGACCGGAACGGTAACCCTGTGGTAAGCCGTTTGAACGAAGACATGTGCCGGGAGATCGCACAAGCAGGAGATGGTATCTACGTCCGCTGCGACAATACCAACACCGCCATGAAAGCCATCCAGAAAGAATTGGATAAGTTAGGCAAAGAAGAGTTCGAGACGCAGTCCTATACCGAGTATAACGAGCAGTTTGCATGGTTCGTATTACCGGCTTTACTGCTCCTGCTGGTGGACTTCTTCATCTTCAACCGCAAGAACAAATTAATCACCCGAATGGATATTTTCAGAGCGCAATGAAACGGATATTTATTATTTGTAGTTTGTTATTGGTCATTTGCAATTTGAGCTTCGCCCAACGCGAAGCCGGTGACGTGCGCAAAGGCAACAAGCAGTACCGCAAAGAGCATTATACGGAATCGGAGATCAACTATCGCCGGGCCTTGGATACCAATAAAGACAGTTACGAGGCGCGTTATAATTTAGGCGACGCCTTGTACCAGCAAGAGAAATACGATGATGCTGCGAAGGAGTTTTACAAGGCGCAACAGATGCTTGATAAGAAAAACGAGAAGGACAAAGCGCGTTATTCCAAAGTGATGCATAATATCGGTAACTGCTATTTTAAACAACAGCAGTACGGTCCCGCCGTTGCCGCTTATCAAGAGTCACTCCGTGCCAACCCTTCCGACAATGACACACGTTTTAACATGGTCAAAGCGATGCAGTTCCTGGAGCAGCAGCAACAACAGCAACAACAAAATCAGGATCAGAACCAAGATCAGCAACAACAGCAGCAACAGCAGCAACAGCAGCAACAGCAGGACCAACAGGACCAACAGGATCAGGAGCAGCAGGAACAGCAACAACAACAGCAGCAACAACAGCAAGACGAGAATCAAATGGATAAAGAAACTGCTGAACAGATCCTGCAAGCCTTGGAACAAGACGAACAAGACACTCAAGAGAAACGGCAAAAGGTTCATGGTAAGAAACGTCGCGTAGAAAAAGAATGGTGATGAAAGTTGAAAGTTTAGAGTTGAGAGTTTAGAGAAGTTATGAGATATAAGTTATTAGTTTTATTGAGCTTTGTCGGCATCGCGTTAGGCGCGTATGCCGATGAGGTTGTTTTTAAAGGACAGGCACCAAGTCAGGTGATCGTAGGCAAACCGTTCCAGTTAACGTACACGGTCAACCAACGCAGTCGTGATCTGCGTGCGCCCGAGTTCACCGATTTCGATTTGCTGGCAGGTCCCTACTCCAGTACCAGTTCCAGTACTTCTTTCGTGAACGGACATCGTACGTCTTCTTTCACGCAGACCTACACCTACACGCTGATGGCGCGACGCGAAGGAACCTATACCATCGCTCCGGCAAGCGTCAAAGTAGATGGCGAACAGGTTCAGTCCAACGGTGTGCGCATCGAAGTGTTACCGGAAGACCAACCGTCTAACAGTCAACAGCCAACGGCAAACAGCCAACAGCCGTCAGTCAATGCCAATTCCGACAACCTCTTCGTGCGAACGATCGTCTCCAAGACCAACGTGCAGGAACAGGAAGCGTTGTTAGTGACCTACAAGCTCTATTTCGCAAATGTCGATGTGGCGCAGTTAACCAACAACACCAAGTTACCGGAGTTCACCGGTTTCCTCAAACAAGACCTCGATCAGGGACAGATACAAACACAGTTGGAGCACTATAACGGTCGGAACTACCAGACCGCCGTACTCTATCGCACGGTGCTCTATCCGCAACATTCGGGGGACATCGTCATCGAGCCCGCTGTGTTTGAAGCCGTTCTGCGTGTGCAGACCCAACAACAGGTTCGCAGTATCTTCGATAGTTTCTTTGAAACCTATACGAACGTCACCCGTACCATCACGGCGCCGAAAGCTACGATTCACGTGGCTCCGCTGCCCGGCGGCAAACCGGCAGGTTTCAGTGGCGGTGTAGGTAAATTCAGTATGGTTCCGTCTATCTCTCAGACCGACATCCAAGCCAACGATGCCGTGACTATCAAACTGGACATCACCGGAGCAGGCAACATGAAACTGCTCAAGACACCCGCTATCGACTGGCCGGAAGGTTTTGAGCCTTATGACCCGAAAGTAACCAATAACTTCAATACGAGCACTTCAGGTGTGAGCGGAACCAAATCCATTGAGTATCTGGCTATAGCCCGCAGCGCAGGTGAGTACACCGTACCGGCTATCCGATTCAGTTATTTCGATATCGAAGAGAAGACCTACAAGACTCTCTCGTCTCCCGAATATACCATTCATGTGAATAGGGGGAATGGTGCAAATGGTGCAAATGGTGAAAATGGTGAAGGACAAGTTATCACGTACACGCATAAAGAGGACATCAAACAACTCGGAACGGATATACGGTATATTGACACCAAGGCACCGAAAAAGAGCACAGAACAAAGACTACAGAACACAAATCTGATTTGGCTCTTCTTCGTGGTTCCGCTTATCCTGTCGATCGTTACCCTTATCGTGCTGCGCAAGCAGATCAAGGAGAATGCTGACATCACACGGGTACGTTACAAACAAGCCAATAAAGTGGCACAGAAACGCCTCAAGGCTGCCGCTACTGCGTTGAAAGCCAATAACAAAGATGCCTTCTATGCAGAGATCGAACGTGCGGCATGGATCTATCTGAGCGACCGTCTGTCTATCCCTACCGCTGACCTTAACAAGGAGAACATCGCTTCTATCTTGATGCAGAAAGGGGTATCGGATACGCTTATTAAAGAGGTCAAAGACGTACTCTCTACGGCAGAATTTGCCCGTTATGCACCTGCCACCGACCATGCGATGGATGACCTGTACAAAGCGACCACGAACTTGATTAATAACCTCGAAAACGAAAAAATATGAGAGATATAAAAATATTCGGCATCCCGGTATACCGGTATATCGTTATACCGACCTTATTGATTAGTGCACTGACCTTTGCGCAAACATCGTTTGATGAAGCTAACACCGCTTATGCGGAAGGGCGATACGAAGAGGCGGCAATCACGTATGAGGCCTTGTTGGCAGAAAATCAAAGCGCTACGCTCTATTATAACTTAGGCAACGCCCGTTTCAAGCAAGGTGAGTTGGCACAAGCGATATTGGCGTACGAACGTGCGCTGCGTTTGGATCCCCATCACAAGGACGCGCAGTATAACTTGACCTTCGCTCAAAGTCGCATTGTGGATAATATCCAGAAATCGGATTTCGTACTGGCTACATGGTTTAAGAATTTCCGAAACAGCCTGTCGGAACGCAGTTGGTTCACCACCTCCGTCAGTTTGTTCATCTTGATGCTCATCGGCGTGATGCTCTTCCTGTTAGGTCGCACGGTATGGTTACGCAAGACGGCTTTTCATGTGGCATGGATTGCCCTGCTCTTCTCTATCTTAGCCGGTTGTAACGCCGCCTCGCTGCATAAACGGGACACCCTGCGTAACGAAGCCATCATCACGCAAGGGACAGTCAATGCGAAGTCCTCTCCCGACCGCTCCGGTACCGACCTGTTCACGCTGCACGAAGGTACCAAAGTGACGATTCATGACGTCATCGGCGAATGGTGTAACATCCGTGTCGGCAAGAACGAAGGTTGGATCAAACAACAAAATATGGAGCGCATTTGACGCTCCATATTTTGTAAGTATTCAGTTTTCAGCTTTCAGCTTACAGACTCTTTGCTACTTCGATCTCTTCGAAGGACTCGAGCATGTCGCCCGGTTGGAGATCGTCGTACGCTTTGAGGCTCAGACCGCACTCGGTGTTGACACCGGCTTCCTTGATATCGTCCTTGACGTGCTTGAGGGATGCCAGTTCAACGGTCTTGATGACGATACCGTCACGGATGACACGTACCTTGTTACCGCGTTTGATTTTACCTTCACGCACGATACAACCGGCGATGGTACCCACCTTCGAGATGTGGAAGGTCTGCAGAACCTCAAGGGTAGCTGTGACTTCTTCTTTGACTTCCGGAGCCAACATACCTTCCATAGCGGCTTTGACTTCGTTGATCGCATCATAGATGATGGAGTAGATACGGATATCGACCTCTTCGGTCTCCGCCATCCGACGAGCTGTACCAGTAGGACGCACGTTGAAGCCGACGATGATGGCATCTGAAGCCGCAGCCAGCATGACATCGCTATCCGAGATAGCACCGACAGCACCGTGGATAACATTGACTTGGATGTTCTCCGTGGAGAGTTTGATGAGCGAGTCTTTGATTGCCTCGACAGAACCGTCCACATCGGCTTTGACGATGATGTTGAGTTCCTTGAAGTCACCGATAGCGAGACGACGACCGATCTCTTCGAGTCCGACGTGTTTCTTGGTACGGATAGACTGCTCACGTTGCAGTTGTTCGCGTTTATTGGCGATCTCACGAGCCTCTTGTTCGGTCGGCAGTACGTTAAACTCGTCACCTGCTTGCGGTGCACCGTTCAGACCGAGTATCGAACAAGGTTCACCCGGACGCACTTCGGTGATCTTCTGACCACGTTCGTTGAACATCGCTTTGATACGACCGTGGAAGGTACCTGCCAGTACGATATCCCCCATGTGGAGCGTACCGTCTTGTACGAGCAGTGTAGCCACGTAACCGCGTCCCTTGTCCAATGAAGACTCGATGACCGACCCCTTCGCACGACGTTTCGGGTTTGCTTTAAGGTCGAGCAGTTCGGCTTCGAGCAGCACTTTTTCGAGCAACTCATAGACGCCCGTTCCTTTCTTGGCTGAGATCTCCTGACACTGGTACTTACCTCCCCAGTCTTCGACGAGGATGTTCATGTTGGAGAGTTGCTCACGGATCTTATCAGGGTTAGCACCCGGTTTATCCACTTTGTTGATAGCGAAGACCATCGGTACACCGGCCGCTTGGGCGTGGTTGATGGCCTCGATGGTCTGCGGCATGACCGCATCGTCGGCAGCAATGATGATGATCGCTATATCCGTCACTTTGGCACCACGTGCACGCATGGCGGTGAAGGCCGCGTGACCCGGGGTATCCAAGAAGGTGATATGTTGTCCGTTCTTGAGCTTGACATTATACGCACCGATATGCTGGGTGATACCACCTGCCTCACCGGCAATGACGTTGGCATTACGAATGTGGTCCAAGAGCGATGTCTTACCGTGATCGACGTGACCCATGACGGTGATGATCGGGCAACGAGGTTCCATATCTTCATCGTTGATCACCTCGTCGGCGTTGATCTCTTCTACCACCTTCGCAGAAACGTACTCGGTCGTGAAACCGAACTCTTCGGCTACCAGGTTGATGGTCTCTGCATCGAGACGCTGGTTAATGGATACGAACAAACCAAGGCTCATACAGGTTCCGATGATCTTATTCACCGGTACGTTCATCATGACGGCGAGGTCATTAGCGGTCACGAACTCGGTCAGTTTGAGCACTTTGGATTGCTCCTGTGCCTCCATCCGTTCGAGTTCGAGTTTCTCACGCTCCTGCTCACGACGTTCCCGTTTGTACTTGGACGTGTTGGACTTGTTCTGTTTCTGTTGAAGACGGTTGAGCGTCTCCTTCAGTGCCTTATCCACCTCTTCCTGTGTAGCTTCACGAGGCTTGTTGTTTTTGTTCTTCTTACCCGCCTGGTTACGCTTGTCGTTCGGATCTACTTTGGCTGCGTTGTTCTTGATACGCTCACGTTTACGACGTTCCGCAGCGGCTGCTTGTTGTTGCTCATGTTGCAACTGTTGACGTTCCTCCCGCTCTTTGCGTTTCTGCTCTTTGGTTTTCTTGGCAGGACGTGTAGAGGTATCTATCGAGTCGAGGTCAATCTTACCGAGCACCTTCGGAGCGGTCTTCAGTTGCGGTTTACCCAAGGTAAAGATCTCCTTCTTCGGTTTCTCAGGAGCCGGTTCGGGTTCTTCCCTCTTCGCTTTTACCTCTTCGCTCTTCGCTGCTTGCGCTGCTTGCGCTGCCGCTCTCTCCGCCTCCGCCTTCGCCTTGGCAGCCGCAGCTTCTTCGGCTGCTTTCTGAGCTGCTACACGTTCTGCTTCCCGTTTCGCCGCTTCTTCTGCCGCACGAGCAGCTTCCGCTTCTTCACGAGCCCGTTTAGCCGCCTCGGCAGCTGCCCGCTCCGCATCTTCGCGTGCCTGACGTTCCGCCGCCTGACGGTCTGCTTCCAACTTGACTGCCAAGTCCTTGCTGAACTCTTTGGCAAGAAGCAAATAGAGGTCGTCGTCTATACGCACGTTCGGATCCGACTCGATGGCATGACCGTTCTTCTCACACCATGCGGTGAGAGTAGCCATACCGATATTTAATTCTTTACATGCTTTAATTAGTTTTATAGCCATATACCCTCGGCGTTGTTTATACTCGTGCCGCACGAGGGGTTAGGTTAATCGTTTTCGAACTCAGCCGCAAGGATACGGAGCACCTCGTCGATGGTTTCTTCCTCGAGGTCGGTCTTCTTGAGCAACTCTTCCTTGCTCGTCCCCAGTACATCCTTGGCGGTGTCCAGACCGATTGCTTTGAAGGCATCGAGAACCCATTGATCGATCTCATCGTTGAACTCGTCCAAGTAGATATCGTCCAGGTCTTGCTCGTTGATCTCACGATAGACATCGATCTGGTAACCGGTTAACATGCAAGCCAACTTGATGTTATAACCGCCCTTACCGATAGCGAGACTTACCTCATCCGGTTGGAGATAGACCTTAGCCGTCTTCGACTCCTCATCTATTTCCATGCTGGAGATCTTAGCCGGTGCCAACGCACGTTGGATATAGAGGTTGATATTCGAGGTGTAACTGATTACGTCGATATTCTCGTTCCGTAACTCACGAACGATACCGTGGATACGAGCACCCTTGACACCGACACAAGCGCCTACCGGATCGATACGCTCATCGAAGGTCTCTACTGCCACTTTGGCACGCTCCCCCGGGATACGGGCGATATTCTTGATGGCGATCAGACCTTCTTTCACTTCCGGAACCTCCTGTTCAAACAGACGTTGCAAGAACAAAGGAGCGGTACGGGAAAGGATGATCTTCGGGTTCTGGTTGTTATTGTCCACCTGTACGACTACGGCACGAACCATCTCGCCTTTGCGGTAGTAGTCGGTAGGTATCTGGTTCTGCTTGGGCAGGTACAGTTCGTTGCCGTCCTCATCCAAGAGCAGCATCTCTTTCTTCCAAACCTGATAGAGTTCACCGGTAACGATGTCACCAACCATCTCTTTGTATTTCTGATACAGGCTCTCCTTCTGCAACTCCAGGATCTTCGATGCCAAGGTCTGACGGAGGTTCAGGATCATACGGCGACCGAAAGACTGCATCTCTACCTTATCCGTTACTTCCTCGCCTACCTCTGCCTCGTCATCCAACTTAAGGGCATCGCTGAGTGCGATTTGCGTCTCCGGATTCGCCACATCGTCATCCTCCATCACCAGACGGTTACGGTAGATCTCCAAGTCACCCTTATCCGGGTTCACGATCACGTCATAGTTAGCCGCGTTGCCGTACATCTTCGTGATCACACTGGTGAAGGAATCTTTGAGCACATTGATAAAGGTCTGCTTGTCAATGCGCTTGAACTCATTAAATTCTTGAAAGATATCAATCAAATTGATTGATTCTTGTTGTTTGTTTGCTGTTGCCATAATTTATATTTACGATTTTACGATTTACGATTTAGAATTTGAGGTCATATTTCACATATTTCGGTTCATCATAGCGCCAGGTATGTGTAATGATCTGCGTCTCCTTGCGTTTCTTACCTTCCACTGCCACTTTCTCCTCAATGTCCACCGAGAAGGTCTCTTCATCTACGCTGACCAATTGACCACGCAACTTCTTGCCGTCTATAAGCACCTCAACATCGTGACCCAGGTTCTTCTCATACTGCATCTTCGTCTTGAACGGATCGGTCAGACTGACGCTGCCTACTTCCAAGGAGTAATCAAAGTCTGTGTTCCGTGTTCCGTGTTCTGAGTTCTCAATTTTATCCACGATAAAATGATTCAAGTCCGCACAGAAATCGACATCGACTCCGGCAAGACGGTCCACCTCAACCAAGATGTCATTACCTGCCGACACATTCAGCGTGATCAGCTCATACTCCGTACCCTTCAGGTACTCCTCAATCCAGTTTTTAAGTATTTCGTTTGACATTGTTTGATGTTGTTTGATGTTGTTTGATGTTGTTTGAGATGGTTAACTATTTCAAACCATTTTCAAACCATTTCAAACTTATTTTATACAAGTGAGGGAACCTTTCGGGGTCCCCTCATTCATTTCACGCTGCAAAAGTACTGCTTTTTTTTGACATATGCAAGCATATGCGCGTTTTTTTTGTTTTTTTATGCTATTTTTGCGTTTTTAGACCACATAAAGAGGTAAATAACGAGCATTATACCGCACATCCATTCGATTCCCCAACCGATGTATGCCCATGCTTCGTAACCGAGACCGAACGCTCCGTAGAAATACTGGTACGTGGCCAAAATCATCATCTCCAGTACCGCAATGATGATACCTACAACCAACATTCCTTTATGACGCACATAGATAGCGATGAGGATGAACGCGGCAATGAAAAGAAGCGTTTGGATGGGGTTCACCCAGTTGCCGATACGATTCACCAACTCCCAGTTTTCGTCAGAGACAAGCACTCGACGAACGATATTCCATCCTATCTTAAGCACGGATTCCAACAGCAACAACAAGCCTCCGACCAAGCCTAAAGGTTTTCGGGCATTGTAGCCCAAAAAGACGATAGAAGCGATCATCAACAATACGGCGTAATGATAGAAGAATACACTTTGAATCGTATTCACCGCATCGTAACCATCGAAGTATCCATACGGACTATAAACCACATAACACAAGAAATTGTGCAGGTCATAAACCAGCAAATTAAAAATCAAAACGATGGCGGAAGCTTTCAATAAGCCCGGTAAACCTTTTTGTCGATACATAATGATAGATTTTAAAATTTGCCGCAAAATTACAAAATTTCTTGCACATATGCAAATTTTTTTGTACCTTTGCGCAAAATTTACTGAAAATAATGAAAAAACACGCCTTTAGGGGTATCGTGATTGCCCTTTTCCTTTCGCCTTTCGCCTTTCATCTTTCGCCCATACATGCCGGAACGAACCTGCAGTTGTACTACGATTTCGGCAGTGAGAAGACGGCTTGTCCGAATGAACGGTCAAGACGCGTCACGACGACCTTGGAGTTATTCTATCCGGATAGTTGGGGCAGTACGTTCGCCTTCATCGACATCGACTATGCCATCCATCCCAACGACCCGAAGAACACGCCGTTTATGATGTACGGAGAGATAGCACGGTGCCTTAATTTCTGGCAGAAGACTCCGGTCAAGGACCTTAGTATTCAAGTGGAATATAACGGTGGTTTAGGAATTGGCAAACTGCCGGACAACACGCTCTTCGGGTACGGCATCAACCATGCCGCTTTGGTGGGTCTTAATTATTGCTTGCATACGGCTGACTATAAGAATATCTTCAATCTTGAATTGCTGTACAAATATATTGCCGATGACTTCAACGGAATCAAAAATAACGTTCCGCTGCAGTTTACTTTTGTTTGGGGTTGCGATGATTTCTGTACCGCTCCGGGTCTGCGTTTCTCCGGCTTTCTCGATATTTGGGGACAGAAGAACGCAGGAGGACAATCGTTTGTGATGATCTCCGAACCTCAGTTATGGTACAACGTCGGACGATGGTTCAAGTGCCCGAACCTCAATATCGGAACCGAGATCGAAGTCAGTTATAACTTCTCCGGCTCGACAAGCAAAGGCTTCATGTGTAATCCTTGCTTGGGTATCAAATGGTGTTTTGATTAAATTAAGAAATAAGGGCTGTCCAATGGACAACCCTTTCTTTCGACTTTCGACTTTTGACTTTCTACTATTATTGATGCTGCTCTCTAAGCAGATCGTTCACTGTCTTTACCGGATTAAACGTGCTTACCGGCACTTCTACGAAGATCGTGTTCCACTTACTCATCGCGCCGTTCCAGAGCCCCGGTAACTCCAATGCCAACAGTTCTTTACCGTCTTTACTCTTATTGGAGATGAAGCCCGTTTGCGGATCGACATAGTCGGGTAAGTTAAACGGTTTACCTTCGTAATCCCGAATGGCACAAACCAGATCTACCGGGTTGAAGTGGGTACTCTGCGCCATCAATGCCGGGTCTGAGATCTGGGTTGATTCAAGAATCTGACAAGAGATAGAACCATCGGCCTCACGAACCAAGAACGGACCACCACCGGGTTCGCCCGTGTTCTTTACAACACCGCAGACACGGATAGGACGATTCAGTTTAGCACGCTCTTCGTCACTCAGGTTCGGATCTTTCAGTGCCTCAAAGACGCGTTTCTGCTCGGTCACCAGCACACCTGCCAAAATCTGCTTGTAACGAACCGTATCTTTCTTCAAACGATCCGGCACGACATTGTCGATATTCTTAATGAATACGATGTCGGCATCCTGCCGGTTGAGGTTCTCTATCAACGCTCCGTGACCACCCGGACGGAAGAGCAACTTACCCTCTTTCGTACGGAACGGCGTACCATCGGGGTTAGCTGCGATCGTATCGGTACTCGGCAACTGCTCCGAGAACGTAACGTCGTACTTCACACCGAATTTCTCTTCGAACTTAGCCAAATTATCGGCTATATGTTGACGGAAGAGCGGCAGATGGTCATGACTTACCGTAAAGTGGAGATAAACAGTCGGTTTCTGCCCATCCTTAGCCGGCTCGACGCAATAAAGTGCACCTTCTACCAGATGCTCCAACGCAGGTGTACGCGCACCGTCGCGGTATTTATGGAATAACAAAAGACCCTTCGGCAGGTCACCATAGTGCATATTCTGCAGCAGGTAACGAACGGCTTCCTGTCCTTCTTTTCCTGCCAACTGCGGACCAAAAGCGAAACAGTCCTTATGCGCCAGAAAATCTTGAATGAACGGCGTCTCGATACCGTCCTCCAAGTACTGGAACAGGTTCTTGAACATACGACTTGCCGCACCCGAAGCCGGAACGAACTTAAGGATCTTATGTCCCTCCTTCAAGTATTGCTGCCAAGCAGCGATGTACTCCTCTTGCTCCGCACGTTTCGGTGCCAAAATGCCCTTCTTCGTCGATGCCGGAGCTACGATGTCTAATTCAGGAAAACCGTTTCGGAAACACGCCAATTGCGCCTCCGCTTTCTCTACGGAAATGCCTCGTGCCTGAAGTTGCTCGAGGTCTTGTGCACTAAATTCAGTCATGGTTAGTATGGGTTAATTTGTAATTTGGCTGCAAAGTTACAATTTTTTTTGCATATATCAAAATTTTTTTGTAATTTTGCAGCGAAAAAAATGAAAAAATGGTAAATGATTAAATTGTAAATGGTTTTATGGTTTTAATTGCAGATAGCGGAAGTACCAAAGTGCATTGGTGTCTGGCGACAGCCAGCGGTCAGTGTTCGCATGTCTATACGGACGGCATCAACCCCGTTTTTCAAACCGAAGAACAGATCCGGCACTGTGTCAGTAACCAACTCCTGCCGCAGATAGCCAAATTACTCTGGGCAGGTACGCTCACGCATGTGTTCTTCTACGGAGCAGGGTGTACGCCGGAGAAGAAGATACTGGTACAGAGCGCCTTGGAGACCGTCTTCAAGAAAGCCGAAGTGTTCGTCGCCTCCGACATGTTAGGCGCTGCACGGGGACTACTCGGGCACAACGCAGGAGTGGCTTGTATCTTAGGAACCGGTTCCGGCAGTTGTTTCTATAACGGCGAGACCATTGAGTGGTGTGTCCCTTCGCTCGGTTTCATCTTAGGTGACGAAGGAAGCGGCGCCGTACTCGGCAAAAGACTCGTCAGTGACCTGCTCAAAAATCAACTTGGCGATGACCTCAAAGAACTCTTCTTCAAAAAATACAACACCTCGATGCCCAATATCATCGACCGTGTCTATCGCCAAACTTTCCCGAATCGTTTCTTAGCACAACTGTCCCGTTTTTGCGCCGACTACATTGACGATCCTCGTATCCACGCACTCGTCTATGATCACTTCGTGCAGTTCATCCGGAGAAATCTCGTGCAGTACAAAACGGATCAACCCATCGGATTCGTAGGTTCGATCGCTTATTACTATAAACCGATTTTGGAAGAGGCAATGAAAGCAGAAGGCCTGCCATTAGGCACGATTCTCAAAGACCCCATCGAAGGTCTCTTATCCTATCATAAAGATGTTATTAAACCCACAACAGAATGATTGATACTTTCTATTTACCGGGCAGAGTTTGCTCGACCAAAGCGATTAAGGAAATCGCCGAAAAAGCCTCAGCGCCTTATACGATGATCTGTCTCAAACCCGAGATCGAATGGGTCTATCTGGGACAGGAACGAATGATTCAGGTCATGGAGATGAGCGGTGCAACCATGGTTTATGCCGACCATTTCCAAAAAATCACCAATGACCAATCACAAATTACCAATGTTGAGGCTCCTGTGATTGACTACCAGATAGGCGCCTTAAGGGATGATTTTGACTTCGGTGCAGTACTGCTGTGGGATACTGCCAAACTCAAAGCCCTCGTAGCCCAGATGGACACAGACTACGAGTTTGCAGGGCTCTACGATCTTCGTCTTCGTGCCGAGAAACTCGAACATATTCCGGAGTATTTATATTACGAAGTAGAAACCGACACCCGTAAGTCCGGAGAAAAACTCTTCGACTATGTCGATCCGCGCAATCGAGCCGTACAAATCGAGATGGAACAATGCGTTACGGCCCACCTTAAACGAATCGGTGCGTACTTGAAGCCGGGTGTGTATAAGGAGTTGCCAAAAGCCGAAGACTATCCGGTAACGGCAAGCGTGATTATTCCTTGTAAGAATCGCGCACGCACGATAGCCGACGCTGTTCATAGCGCGCTGAATCAGAAAGTGCGCGCACCCTACTCCTTCAATGTCATCGTCGTCGATGACAACTCGACCGACGGCACTGCCCATATCCTTAAGGACCTTAAAGACCTTAATGACCCTAAGGACCTTATTGTTATTGCACAGGACAAGACCTGGCATGCCATCGGCGGTAACTGGAACGTAGCCGTCCACGACCCGCGCTGCGGTAAGTACGCGATTCAGTTGGACAGCGATGATACCTATTTTGATGATACCACCGTACAGAAGTTCATCGATGCTTTCGAGGGAAATGATTCTACACCATACACCATACACCATACACCAAAATTCGGAATGGTCATCGGTACATACCAACTGACCAACATGGCAGGAGAGATCCTTCCTCCGGGTGTCATCGATCATCGGGAATGGACTGACGACAATGGTCGCAACAATGCGCTCCGTATCAATGGTCTGGGAGCACCGCGCGGGTTCTATGTCCCCTTGTTGCGCACCATCAATTATCCGACCACCAAGTACGGCGAGGACTATGCGGTAGGTCTGCGTATCTCGCGTGACTACCCGATCGGGCGTATCTACGACGTCGTATATAACTGCCGTCGCTGGGAAGATAACTCCGATGCCAACTGCGACATCGTCGCCATGAACCGCAATAACTGGTACAAGGATCGCTTGCGTACATGGGAGTTGCAAGCTCGTTTGAAATAGTTTGACTTTGTTTGAAGTAGTTTGAATATTCGTGTCGGCATATTAACTGCGCCAAAGATTGAATTTGAGCAAAAGGAGAAGACGTTCATTCTAAAGAATGTGCGTATCGGTATTGGTTTTCATTGGGACAGACATGAAGACCAAGAGTTCGCAGGTTCTTTGGAAATACGCAACAATGCCGATGGTACCCAAACCGCCATCAATACGATTGATCTCGAAGACTATCTCTGTTCTGTCATCTCTTCTGAGATGAACGCCAATAGTCCGATGGAACTGCTCAAAGCGCACGCGGTTATCAGCCGCAGTTGGGCGATGAGAGCTATCGCTGCCAAACCACACGGACAAATGGTAAATGGACAAATCGTAAATGATTTTGATGTCTGTGCCGATGATCACTGTCAGCGCTTCGAAGGACTTCGCAGAATGAATGAACGGGCGGTGGAAGCCGTGCGGGCAACCCAAGGTCAAGTACTAATGTACGGTGATGCGGTCTGCGACTGCCGGTACTATAAGTGTTGCGGTGGACGCACCGAGATCTGGCGAACCTGTTGGGAAGATATCGATGTGCCCTATATTCAGTCGGTACAATGCGACTATTGCAAATCCCCTTCACCCAAAGTGCTACGCCTCGTCCTTAACGACTACGATCAGGAGACCAAGGATTTCCGGGATTGGAAAGTGAGTTATACGCAAGAAGAGCTCAGCGAGATAGTACGCACCAAGTCCGGCATCGACTTCGGAGATATCATCGACCTTATTCCGCTTCATCGCGGTGCTTCAGGACGTATCGACAGCCTTAAGATCGTCGGAACCAAACACACGGAAATAATCGGAAAAGAATTGAAGATTCGTCTATGGCTCTCTCGTACTTGTCTATATAGTTCCTGGTTCGAAGTTGAAAAATCACAAATCATAAATCACAAATCACAAATGTCCAATCAGTTCGTGCTGATTGGACACGGTTGGGGTCACGGAGCCGGACTCTGTCAAATAGGAGCAGCCGTTATGGCGTCCGAAGGACACAAATACGACGAAATACTTTCGTATTATTACCATAATACTCAATTGAAGATTTTAGATTGAAGATTGAAGATTTAGCGTTACAACGCTCTAAATACAAGCACCTCAGCGACGACGAATGGCGGTGGTTCCTTCAGCAAGTCGAAGGTCGCGAACGGACAGCGGATAAGTTGCCCACCTTTGCCTCTATTCCCGATTGGTGGTACCCCGTTCGCCTTAGCTGCGAACAGTGTTCCTCCGAACTCGCTGCACGCTACAAAGCTTCGCTAATTTCTATCGATCGGCTGAGCCGTGCAAATTTCAAATTTCAAGTTTCAAATTTTGTGGATCTAACAGGTGGGTATGGAGTTGATACCTATTTCTTAAGCGAACAATTTGAGCACACCGACTACGTCGAGCAGAATGCGGAACTCTGCCGCATAGCGGAGCATAACTTCTCACTAATTGATAATCGAAAATCGATAATCGTAAGAAATTCATCTGCCGAAGAGTTTCTGAATTCAGTTGGACAATACGATTTAATATTCATAGACCCTGCAAGACGAGATAGTCACGGTGGTAAAGTCTTTCGCCTCGAAGATTGCACACCGAATGTAGTCGAACTACTCCCTACTCTGCTCCAACACGGCAAACGGTTGATGATCAAACTCTCCCCCATGCTTGACCTCACACAAGCAATTTGTCAATTGTCAATTGTCAATTGTCAATTAATTTGGGATATTTATGTGGTCGCCATCAAGAACGAAGTAAAAGAGTTATTGCTATTAAGCGGCGGTACGGGACAAATAACGGCGATAGATCTTGACAAAAAAGACCAAGCGTTCGTCTTCACCAAAGAGGATGAAAGAGATTGTTTATTGATGAATGGTGACGCTTTGCTTAATGGTGGGTTTCTTTATGAACCAAATTCTGCGATATTAAAGGCCGGCGCGTACAAGTTGGTAGCGCAGCGATTTGGTCTTCAAAAATTAGATGTCAATACCCATTTATATTGTTCGGAGACCTTCGTTCCCGATTTCCCCGGTCGTATATGGCGCATTACGGAGCAAATCACAAATCACAAATTACAAATCACCAATGCGAACGTATTGACGCGCAATTATCCATTGTCACCTGAGGCTCTCAAGAAAAAACTGCACCTCAAAGATGGAGGTACAGTTTTCATTATCGGTTGCCGTGTTGCCGGCAAACCTACCCTTTTCTACGCCGAGCGGGTCTAAAAATGTTCTATTTCTCACACGTAATCATTACGTAGTCATCACGTGGTCATTACCTATGCAGAACCTATACACTAATGTTCCATTTGTCCACTCCGGCCAATTACATCCCATTATCTTACCTCTTGCCCGTTTTCGAACAATCAAGTCTGGGCTTATTACGCTTTGTGACACACGTTTGTGCCTTATTTTTTGTGGAGTATAGCGGACTCGAACCGCTCACCTCGACACTGCCAGTGTCGCGCTCTAGCCAGATGAGCTAATACCCCAGGTTTATAAATCGCCGGACCAGCCGTGGCCTAAGTCCCAGTGTTCATCGTAACGGAACTCGAAGATTACATAAATTTTGCAAAATTCGCTCAATTAGCCCAGCGGATTAAAGATATCCATACCGAAGGCTGAGGTGAAAGCATCAGTTTTTTTAAGGTTCTCTGCGGTGTCCAATTGAATACCTTTACCCGGCGTCATAAGCAATATTCGGTCGCTTAAGGCTAAAGCTAAATCGAGTTCGTGCGTGGATATCAAAATGGTCTTGTTTTGCTCGTGCGCCAACTGACGTAAGAGGCGCAAGATCAATATCCTATGCGGCAAGTCCAGATGGGCGGTCGGCTCATCCAACAAGATGATCGGTGTCTGCTGCGCAAGGGCCTTAGCAATCAAGATACGTTGTTTCTCACCGTCAGAATGAGCGTTGAAGAAAGAGTTGAGAGTTGAGAGTTGAGAGTTGAGAGAAGTTGAAAGTTGAAAGCCAACTTGTTTTAACGATTCGGCAATAATCGCTTCATCTTCTTTCTTTAAGCCATCCAAGAACGATGAATACGGATAACGACCAAGCGCAACCACATCGTGTACGGTAGTATTGTCCATCGAAAGACGTTCGGTCAACACGAGAGCGATGTTTTTGGAAGCCTCTCCCGACCTTCCTTGAAGGGAAGGAGATAAACTATACTCCCCTTTCAAAGCGGGTTGCAAGCCTGCAAGGGTTCGCAACAAGGTCGATTTACCGCAACCGTTAGGACCTAACATGCAGACCATCTCGCCGGCGTTCAGCAAGAAAGTCAAGTCGCGTTGGATGACGGTTGAACCGTACCCAATACTCAACTTATTCGTAGAAATAGATACGTTGGACACGGCGACTTACTGAGGTTAAAATTTCATATGTAATCGTTCCGAGTTTATCGGCAAGTTCTTGAAGCGGCATGTGTTCTCCGAACACTTCGACGATATCGCCGGGTCGGGCATCTGCGCCGGTGACATCCACCATCGCTTGGTCCATGCACACGTTACCTACCACCGGACAACGCTTGCCACGCACCCATACTTCGCCCCCGTAATTGGAGAAGCGGCGATCAAAACCATCGGCATAGCCGATAGGAATAACTGCGATCGTGCGGTCTTCGCTAAGCGTGGTATGACGACCGTAACCAATCGTCTCACCCGCTTTAACGGTTTTGACGGAAAGGATGGTTGTCTCCAACGTGCACACATTGCGCAGTCGGGCTCCCGCAAACGAGAAACCGTACAGACCGATACCCAAACGGCACATGTCATATTGATACTCAGCAAATCTCTCAATTCCTGCGGAATTACAGATGTGCTTGAGTATCGTTGAAGGTTGAAAGTTGAAAGTTGAAAGACCTCGCTTTAGTTCCTCCGCGCAGTCATTGAAATACTTGATCTGCTCCAACGTAAACTCATCAAACTGCGCCTCGTCAGATCCTGCCAAATGCGAGAAGACAGATGCCACCCGCACCGCTTTCTGATGGGTCAGACAGTCGATCAACCAAGGCATGTCTTCCTTGTAAAAACCAAGCCGGTGCATACCCGAATCGATCTTGATATGAATCGGTACATACTCCAATCCCTTCGCTTGTGCTGCCGCAATAACGGTCTTCAAAGACTGATGGCTATAGACGTTCGGTTCCAAGTTATTCTCCAAGATCAAGTCCATCGCCGCCACCTCCGGATCCATAATGATGATCGGTAAAGTGATACCGGCACGACGTAGTTCCACTCCTTCGTCAGCCACCGCTACTGCCAAATAATCCACAAGTCCCGAAGCCTGCAACGCCTTACTTACTTCTACACTTCCGGCACCGTAGGCAAAAGCTTTCACCATGCAGGTCAGCTTGGTCGTCGGTTTGAGTTTCGAACGGAAATAACGCACATTATCCACCAGTGCCGAAAGGTTCACTTTAAGAACCGTTTCATGCGTTTGCTGAAGGATTCGAGCAGCGATAGTCTCTTCATCGTAACCCAATGCCCGCATAACTGCCGCACAGGTACGCACGTTCTGATGTGTAGGATCTTCGATGACCTTCTCGGAATGCATGAAGAGCTTCATCTTCTCAGCCCGTTTTTGTTCCAGCGACTCAAAATTCTCATCGTGCTCGTGACCGATATACGTAATCACACCGATTGTCGGGCGAATGATCTTCTCCAACTTCTCCATCTCTCCGGGCTCAGAAATCCCAGCCTCGAAGATTGCCAGAACTGGTTTGTTGTTTGAGGTTGTTTGAGGTTGTTTGAAGTTGTTTGAAGTTGTTAATTGCCAAACGCTCAGCGGCACACCGATCTGCGAATTATAGGACTTCGGTGAACGAATAACGGTATAATCATCTTTGAGCAATTGGTACAACCATTCCTTAACGACCGTCTTCCCGTTCGAACCCGTGATACCGATGACCGTACCCTTAAACTGCGAACGTACGTAAGCTGCCAGTGCCTGCAAGGCTTCCAACGCGTTGCCGGTTACAAATGCCTGCACACCCTTCGCCTCCAACTCCGGGATATACTTTGCGCCGTCGTTCTTCTCCGTCTTAATGGCAAAGAACAATGTTTTCTCCGGCTCTGCACCCAACTGCCGACTGTCTGTCAGCAGATGTTTGATCTCCAGATCATCGTCTCCTCTTACGGCCGCGATATCGCCAATGACTTGTTTAATTTCCGATAGTTTCATATTTCCAAACCTTTGCCGCTGCAAAGGTACAAAGAAAAAATGACATATGCAAGAACATATGCCACTTTTCTACTATTTTTGTTGCTTTTTTACAACAATTCTACGCTTCGATTCACGAACTTCGCCAAAGCTTCACCTTTCAGTTGACCGCTTGCCAGTAGCGCGATATCGATGAGTTGTTTCATCTTTTCGTCCTGTCCTTCGGTATTGTCCACCAACGCCTGGATGGCAGGATGGTTCGTATTGAGGACGAGGTTATAACTATCCGGCATGTTGCCGTAGAAATTCATCCCTTGCTGATGAGCCGACATTTCTTTCATTCGGCGCATAAACTCATTCTGCGTCAGGAACACCGGCAACGCATCAGCCGCAGCTGCTTCGCAAGTCACATTGTAACGCAGTTTATCGGCATCAGACGGCAACAATCCTTCAAACGCCTTTCGGAGTCCTTCTTTCTGCTCGTCCGTATAAGTATCCTTGGCAGCATCTTCCTTCTTGATAAGGTTCTCGATGGTGTCGGAGTCAATACGCACGAAACGCAGTTTCTCGTGTTTCTGCTCTGCTTGGCTCATACAGTGTACATCCAATTCGCCGTCCATCAGCAGCACATCGTATCCTTTGGCCTTTGCACGCTCGATATAGGTATAATGCGCGTCGGGATCATTGGTATATAGAAGAACCATATTGCCATCCTTGTCCACCTGGTTCTCACGCACTTTATCCATGTAATCGTTCAAGGTGTTGTACGCTCCGTCAAGGTTCTTGACAAGTGCAAACGAGGTCGCTTTCTCGTAGAACTTCTCGTCGGTCAGCATACCGAATTGGATAAACATCTTGATATCGTCCCATTTCTTAGCGAAGTCCTCTTTGTCGGCCTTGTAGAGTTCTGCCAGTTTGTCCGCCACTTTCTTGGTGATGTAACCGCTGATCTTCTTGACGTTATTGTCACTCTGCAGATAACTACGGCTAACATTCAACGGGATGTCCGGTGAGTCAATTACACCGTGCAACAAAGTCAAATACTCCGGCACTATGTTTTCCACTTCGTCCGTCACATAAACCTGATTGCAATAGAGCTGAATCTTATTGCGGTGAACGTCCAAGTTGGTCTTGATTTTCGGGAAATAAAGAATACCCGTCAGGTTGAACGGATAATCGACATTCAAATGAATATGGAACAGCGGTTCATCGAACTGCATAGGATAGAGCTCGTGGTAGAATTTCGTATAATCCTCTTCGGTCAAGTCCGTCGGTTTACGGGTCCAGGCAGGATTAATATCATTAATGATATTCTCCTCGTCCAACTCTACCTCCTTGCCGTCTTTCCACTCTTTCTTTTTACCGAACGCGATCTCAACCGGCAGGAACTTGCAGTATTTCTTCAAGAGCCCCTCAATGGTAGCATCTTCCAGATACTGACTGAACTCATCGTCGATATGCAGCACGATATCCGTACCACGTTCCGCCTTGATCGTATCTTCCATCGTGTACTCGGGATTGCCCTCGCATGACCAGTGGACCGCCTTCGCGTCCTCTTTGTAACTCTGGCTAAAAATCTCCACTTTCTTGCTCACCATGAAAGCCGAATAGAAACCAAGACCGAAATGACCGATGATGGCTTCTGCCTTGTCCTTGTACTGGTTCAAGAACTCCTCCGCACCCGAGAATGCAATCTGGTTGATGTACTTATCCACCTCTTCGGCGGTCATTCCGATACCGTGATCGGAGACGGTGAGGGTCTTTTTTGCCTTGTCAATAATTACACGCACACGCGTATCACCCAAGTCTCCCTTTACTTCGCCTACGGAAGAGAGGGTCTTCAGTTTGGACGTGGCATCAACGGCATTGGAGATCAACTCACGCAGGAAGATCTCATGATCCGAATACAAAAATTTCTTAATGACGGGGAAGATATTATCACTTGTTACCCCAATGTTACCTTTTGACATATAATTTAAATTTACGATTTAACGATTTACGATTGGACGATTTATTGGTCCATTTAACCTTTGTCAATTTCCGTGCCAAGGTGTTTTTTCTGCCAAAATGGCAGTTTTATTTGCATATATCAAAAAAAAGCAGTAACTTTGCGCGATTTTTTGGAATATGAACGAGTTTTTAGAAAAAGAAGAAGCAATATTAAAAATGCTCAAGACAGTTTTTGATCCTGAGATTCCGGTGAATATATACGACTTGGGGCTCATCTACGGTATTGAGGTAAAACCGGACGGGGTGTGCGAGATTACCATGACCCTGACCGCCCCTTCCTGTCCTGCAGGGGACTTTCTGGTGGAAGATATCCGGCAGAAAGTCGGCTCGGTAGAAGGAATCAAAGATGTAAACGTGACCATCGTGTTCGAACCCGAATGGACGAAGGACATGATGAGCGAAGAAGCGAAATTGGAATTAGGATTTTTATGATTTATTTTTTATCTGATGCTCACTTAGGCAGCCTCGCCATCAAGAGAGGTTGGGCACACCAAAAGAAACTCATCGACATGTTGGAGATGATGAGTGAAGATGCCGTATCGATATACATGTTAGGCGACATGTTCGATTTCTGGATGGAGTATTTCGTTCATGACAAAGCCAAACGGCAGTATTCTCCTTTCTTCAAAGAGTTACGAAAGTTACATAAGAAAGGCATCCATGTTCATTATCTGACCGGTAACCATGACTTGTGGACTTTTGGCGGTCTGGAGCAGATAGCGAAGGTAGAAGTGCTATACGAGCCTTGTACCATTGTCCGTTACGGCAAGACATTATTCCTGGCGCACGGTGACGGTTTGTTGCCGGAGAACTGGGAAGAGTTATACCCGCCTAAAGTGCGCTCCAAGATCCGCAGTTTTATGCGGTTACGCAAGATCTTCCGTAACCCCTTCCTGCAGTTCCTTTACCGCTGTCTGCCGCCTGAGGTGGGCAATAAGTTCGGTTATAACTGGGCGAAGAAGAGTCGGTTGAAAGAGATCCAGAACCCCTGTCCGTACAAAGGCGAAGACAAGGAGGAACTGGTGTTGTACGCCAAAGAGCAGGAGAAACTGCATAACCACCGCGATTATTATATCTTCGGTCATCGTCATATCGATTTGGACCTGCAGATCCAAAAAGACTCCCGAATGGTGATCTTAGGCGACTGTTTCCAACAATGGACCTACGCCAAACTGGACAAGCACGGTAATCTGACCGTACACACGTTTGAAGGCGAAGAAGAAGAAGAAGAAGAAGAAGCCGACCATGCACAGTAGAGAAGAACAATTACAGGCTTTCGGTCGATTGCTGGATATCATGGATGACCTGCGGGAGAAATGTCCCTGGGACCGCAAGCAGACTTTCGACAGTTTACGGCAAAACACGATTGAAGAGACCTATGAGTTGGCAACCGCCATCTCGCGTCATGACATGAACGAGATCAGCAAAGAACTCGGTGACGTATTGCTGCATGTCGTTTTCTATGCCAAGATGGGTAGTGAAACCAATGACTTTGACATTGCCGACGTGTGCAACCGGCTCTGCGATAAACTCGTTTTCCGTCATCCGCATGTGTACGGCGATGAAGCCGCACAGAATGCCGAAGAAGTAAGTAAACTCTGGGAGCAAGTCAAACTCAAAGAGAAAGACGGAAACAAAACCGTACTCGGTGGCATTCCGGATTCATTGCCAAGTCTCGTCAAAGCCTATCGAATCCAAGACAAAGTAGCCAATGTAGGCTTTGATTGGGAGAAACGCGAAGATGTATGGGATAAAGTAAAAGAGGAAATAGCCGAGTTTGAGGAAGAATTAACGAGTGAACGAGTGAACGAGTTAACGAATGAACGAGTTAGTGAGGAGTTCGGAGACCTGATGTTTGCGCTCATCAATGCAGCACGGTTATATAAGATCAAGCCTGACAATGCGCTGGAGCAAACGAACCTGAAATTCATTCGCAGGTTCAATTATATAGAGCAACGCGCTAAAGAGCAAGGAAAAGAACTCAAAGACATGTGTCTTGAAGAAATGGATGCCCTTTGGAATGAAGCAAAGAAAAACGGGCTCTAACGAACCCGTTGTGCGGCATAAAAGACTCGAACTTTCACTCCTTCCGGAACCAGATCCTAAGTCTGGCGCGTCTACCAATTCCGCCAATGCCGCGCGAGCGTAGCGAGCGCCCCAATTCAAAAACGGGTGCAAAGGTACAACAAAAAAACGGAATATGCAAGAAAATTCGCAAACTTTTTATCATATTTTGCCAAATGGCGTCAAAATTGTGCATAGATGGACGCCTTCTCCCGTCGCCTACGTAGGTGTGATGGTGGGAGCAGGTACGCGTGACGAGGCACCGGAAGAGAACGGCATGGCGCATTATATCGAGCATTGCGTATTCAAAGGCACCAACCACCATTCAGCACGACAGATCATCCATGCCATCGAAGGCATCGGTGGTGAGATCAACGCTTATACCACCAAAGAGGAAACCACTTTCTATGCAGCTATTCTCGCCGAACATGTGCAACTCACCCTTCATCTTATCGCCGAGATGATTCTGCAACCCGCTTTTAAGAAAGAAGAGACGGACAAAGAGCGAATGGTCATCCTCGACGAGATAGAGAGTTACAACGACCAGCCTTCCGAACTCATCTATGATGATTTTGAAAACCTCGTTTTTGCCGGTAGCAGTCTTGCCATGCCGATTTTAGGCACCAAGAAAACGTTGAGACATATATCCTCCAAACGCGACTATGCGCTAAACTGGATGGCACGCCATTATACGCCGGAACGAATGGTGGTCTTCTGCCAAGGAAATGTAAAGCCGGAGAAGATCTTCCGCATCGCGGAGAAAGAGTTCGGAAGTTTGACTAGGAGTCCTAGGGAGCCTAGGAAGCCTAGGGACCTAGTAGTTTGCCCCCCGGAGCGTGAGCGGTCTTTCAAGCGTCACACCCATCAGGTTCATGCGATGCTAGGCGGACGCGCGTATGAGATCGGTCATGAGAAACAGTTGGCGATGTTTCTGCTCAATAACATCTTAGGCGGCGGAAGTCTGAACAGCCGTTTAAACTTAAGTCTGCGCGAATCCAAAGGACTCGTCTATACCGTAGAATCAACTTATACACCCTTGAGCGACACGGGTTACTGGTGTATCTATTGGGCTTGCGATCCGGAAGATTATCCTTACAGTTTAGAATTGGTCCGGCACGAGTTGGATAAGCTCCGTACGACACCCTTAACCGAAAGCGGATTACAGCATGCCGTGCAACAGTTACGCGGTCAGTTAGCCATCTCCGCCCAGAACCAAGAGAACAGCGCTTTGGCGATGGCGAAATCCATGTTATACCACGGTGCTGCGCCATTATGGCAAGAAACATTTGACAAAATTGCAAAAACGTCAACACAAGACCTTTTAAATGTAGCAAATGAACTATTTTTTGACCAAAAAAGTTTCATTTTGACATATATTTAACACAAAAAGTTGATTTTTTGCATTTTTTTTCCTAAAAATTTGGTCATATCAAAAAAAAGTCGTACCTTTGTGCGATTTTTCGTATTTGCGCGTGTGCGTGTTCCGTATCTTATATACGTACGCGTGAGGTTATGAAAGACACAAGTCGAAAGACGAAAGACAAAAGCGGAAAGAAAATAATAACAAAAATAACAAACATGAAGAAGATTTTAACACTACTTTTTCTTGCGGCATTGAGCATCGGCTTGTATGCGGAGAAGCAAGTTAGCGGTGTGGTAGTCGATGCCAAGGGCGAGCCGGTGATCGGTGCAAGTATCCAGGCAGCAGGTACCACATTAGGTACAATCTCGGACTATGATGGAGAATTCGAGATGAGCGTACCGGAGTCTGTGAAGACACTGGTCGTAAGTTTTGTCGGAATGGCGACCCAAGAGGTGCCTGCCGGCAAAAACATCAAAGTAACCCTGTTGGAGAACACCGAAGTGATTCAAGAGGTGGTTGTAACGGGTTACGGTAATGTAAGTAAAGGTTCATTCGCCGGTTCTGCGCAAGCAGTAAAGGCGGAGGATATCGAAAAGAAGAGTCCTTCCGAGGTATCGAAGGCCCTTGCCGGTGAGGTTGCCGGCGTGCAGGTTGTCACCACCACCGGTCAGCCGGGTGAGGCAGCCAGTATCCGTATCCGTGGTATCGGTTCGTTGTACGGAGGTTCGTCTCCTTTGTACATCGTGGACGGTGTGCCTTACGACGCTTCGTACATCGCTACGATTGACCCGAGCGATATCGCAAGTACGACGATCTTGAAGGACGCCACCGCTACTTCTCTGTATGGTAGCCGCGGTGCCAATGGTGTGATCGTGATCACCACCAAGAAAGGTACATCTGGCGACGAAGGTCGTATTGACGTGGATATCAAGTACGGTGCCAACATGCGTTTGCTGCCTATGTATGATGTTGTTACCGACCCGAAGGAGTTTGTCGAGATGGCTTGGATGAGTTTGTACAACACCAGTTCGCGTGCAACAGACATCAAGAAGATCCAGGATGCCAACGAGATGTTGTATGGTCCGAAGGGTATTCCTGTACAGTATTTGTTGTGGCAGGTAGAGGGTATTCCTAATGACAAAGCCGGTAGTTTGCTTATTGACAACAACGGTAAGTTCCGTGGAGAAGACATGGGTGTTACTTACAAACCGGGTATGGAGAACCTGCCCAGTTGGCGTGACGCTATCTTCCGTGTCGGTCAGAAATTAGATGCTACTGTGAAGATCTCCGGTGGTACGGAAAAGACCACTTACTACGCGTCTGTAGGTTATTTGAAGGATGAAGGATACTATATCGGTTCTTCCTACGACCGTCTCACAGCACGTAGCAACGTGGATTTCCAACCGAAGAAATGGTTGAAGGGTAATGTGAACATGGCCTACACCTATTCCAAGCAGGATGCTGCAGGTCAAGGAGATAACATGAACAACGGTTTTGCGTATGTCAATGAGATCGCCCCGATTTTCCCGGTATTCGTTTATAATGAAGACGGAACAATTGCGGTAGATCCGAAGACGGGCGGTAATATGTATGACTACGGAATGTATGAGGGTGTCGGTCGTGCTTACGGTGCCGGTATCAACCCTGCCGGTTCTCTGCGCTATGACCGTGACAACCGTATCCAGCACTTCGTGATGGCCGGCGGTTCGTTGGAGTTCAAATTGTACAAAGATTTGAAATTCACCTTCAATGCCAACGCACAATATAGCGGTTTGACGCAATCCGAATACACGAACGCGTACTATGGTGACGCAGCAGGTATCGGTCGTACCTACAAGGCGCAAGCCAACCAGTTATGGGTAACGCTGAACCAATTGTTGGAGTACAACAAGACCATCGGTGAGCACAGTATCCGTGCGATGGCCGGTCACGAAAGCCAGATGGCTCGCTCCTCTGTTTTCTACGGTGGTAAGAGTCACGTAGCTGCGATGGATGGTGAAAACGTTCTGGAGTTGGGTAACGCCGTTCAGAACACCTATATCACTTCTTATACCAACTCCACCGCATTGGAGTCTTTCCTGGCTACCGTATCGTATATCTACGATGAACGTTACGGTATCACCGGTAACTACCGTGCCGACGGTTCGTCTAAGTTCGCCAAGGGTCACCGTTGGGGCCATTTCGGTTCTGTAGGTGCTACCTGGATGTTCACCAATGAGCATTTTATGGAAGGCACAACGGCTGCTGACTGGTTGAAGAACGGTAAACTGCGTCTGAGTTGGGGTGTATTGGGTAACCAAGGCGGTATCGGAACCCAGTTGTTCCAAGACACCTATTCCATTGAATATGTGGACGGCGAAGTCGGCTACGTATGGCAGTCGAAAGGTAACCCGGAGTTGACATGGGAGCGCAGTCAGATTATTGACCTTGGTTTGGAGGTAGGTATCAACAAGTATGTTGACTTGGAGTTGGATTACTTCTGGAAACATATCGATAACATGTTGTTCTACCGTCCGGTAGCTCCGTCTTTAGGTTACACCAGTGTGCCTATCAACGGTGGCGCGATGGTGAACCAAGGTGTGGAGGTTCAGATGAACGTACACGCAGTGGACATGCGTAATGTGAAGTTGGATGTTCGTTTCAACGGATCACGTTATACGCACAAGATCACCAAGTTACCGGAGTACTTGGAGACTGAAGAGGACATGATCATGGCCGGTTCACTGGCAGTAGGTTACAGTCCGTACGACTGGAATATTCCGGAGTATGCAGGTATCAACGAGAACGGTGAAGCTGTGTATGTAGGTTACTATGACCCGGCACTGGGTTCCTTCGGTCACAACAGTGCTGACAACCTGCAGATCTACAACAAGTCCGGTAACAACTACGTATCGAACGTTTATGAGTACGTACAGAAATACTACCCCGGCAAGTCGGCAGATGAGGTATTGAAGAAAGAGATGGTTTCCGGTAACGATGCCCGTTACGCCGGTAGCAACTATATCGGCAAGAGCCGTATTCCGGATTTCCAAGGCGGTTTCGGTATTGATCTGGACGCCTACGGATTTACCTTCTCCGTTACCTGCTCCTACGGTATCGGCGGTTGGGGTTACGACTGGCAATATTCGCAGTTGATGCACAGCGGTAAGATCGGTAGCAGCAACTGGCACGTTGATATGCGTAAAGCATGGAACTCGATGATGTCGGATCAGGAGAAACAAGCATGTGTAGATATGGGTGTAAACGCCGTTCCGCGTTTGTCTAACGGTTCTGACCTCTACGCAAACATGGGTTCCACCCGTTTCCTCACCAGCCTGTCGTTCTTGAACTTGAACAATATCCGTATCGGTTACAGTTTCCCGAAGAAATGGATGGAGAAGATCAAATTCAAATCGCTCAACATCTATGTATCGGCAGATAACCTTGCTATCGTCAGTGCCCGTAAGGGTTACAACCCGATGGCCAGCTTCACCGGTACTTCGGATGCATACCAATACACTCCGCTTTCCACAGTCATGGGCGGTATCAAGTTCCAATTCTAATTTGAAAAGGAGGTACACATATGAAAAATATATTCAAAACAGCAATTATAGGCATCAGTGCCATCGTGTTGGCATCTTGTGGGGATAATTTCCTGACCCGTGATCCGTACGGTAGCACTATCACGCAAGAGCAGTATTCCAAAATGGCCAACCAGTTAGAGGGTTCCATGCGCGGTATCTACTCCACGCTTTGTACCTACAAATCAGATGGAGACGCTCATGATGAGTTCGGTCGTCGTTCCTTGGATATGTACACCGACCTGATGAGTGGCGATATGGCTTTGACAAACTACACCTACGGATGGTTCTACTCGGACGAGATGGGTCAAGGCAACACCGGTCGTACCGGATTTATCTGGACCTATTTCTACGGCATGCTCCGTAATGTAAACTCGATCATCCGTACGGCACAAGGCGGTGAGGCTGCAAGTGCAGACAATGTGATCAAGCGCATTGCCGCTACCGGTCTTCCTACCACCTATGATTCGAAGACTGCCATGTACCACACGATTGTAGCAGGTGATACGCTGGCATCCTTCAACGAGTCGGAAGCGGAAGTAGCCTATTTCTATGCACAAGCATTGGCCTTCCGTGGTTATATCTACAGCAACCTGCTTATGGCATATTGCGAGACTCCGAATCACATCCGTGATTTCAGAACAGAGCGTTGTTTCCCGATGTACAATGAAACCAATATGGAAGAAGCTCAACCTTTGGCTACGATGGCAGAGGTATATAACCAGCTTGAAAGCGACTTGGCAGAGGCCATCGATTATTTCGAGGCATTCTCCGAGAAAAAACGTGACTCGAAACTGGAGATCAACGCAAGCGTTGCCAGTGCCATTCTTGCGTACTCGTATCTGAATAAAGGCAACCCGACGCAAGCGAGCACACCGGATAACGTACAAACGTATACCAATGCACGTGACTTCGCCCTCAAAGCGATTGCCGCTGCGACCAAGGAAGGTATTCAGGTGCTGCCGAGTCGTGAGTTGACCACCACCGGTTTCAATAATGTCAACAATCCGTCTTGGATGTGGGGTGAGGATGTATCTATTGAGACCACCGGCGGCTTGGCTTCCTGGTTCGGTCAATGCGATATCCATAGTTACAGTTATGCATGGTCCGGCGACACCAAAGCCATCGATGAGAACCTGTACAAGCGAATTTCCGCTGCAGACTCGACAAGCGGCAAGCCGAACGGACACCCGTTTGATGCACGTGTAAACTGGTTCAATGACGGTAAGAAGAACTCCACTTATAAGTTATGCGCTGACGGCAAATTCTACTCGGCAGATTGTCCCGAGTCCACCAAGGCGGACGATATCGACCGTGAGTGGTTGAGCGACAACGTCCTGATGCGTATCGAGTCGATGTATCTGATTGCAGCGGAAGCAAGTTACCGTCTGGGTAATGACAACGATGCTATCACCTATCTGACCGCCATCACCGATCAACGTGTATTGGAAGGAGCAGAGAACGATTACGGTCTGTATGTAGCCGGATTGAATCATAGCAATCTGCTTGAAGAGATTGAGTATAACTGGCGTGTTGAGTTATGGGGCGAAGGTTACGGCTTAATGACGTTCCGTCGTCTGGCTCCGGAGATGCCTGAGCGTCGTCGTGGAGCAAACCACAGCGGTAATGCAGGAAGTAAGATGGAAGTAGGTTCCTCGTACATCTTCGTAATGCCTTCTTCCGAAGGTTCCTATAACCCGACCGTAAATGAGTAAGAATATTCATAATTAAAAAAACTATTAAAGGTATGAAAAAGCAATTATTTTTGTTGACAGTTGTAGCACTGAGTGCTACCCTGTTGGTTGGTTGCAAAAAGAATCCGAATGGTCCGGAAGATCCGACCGCACAAGCGAGTTTGACAATCAACCCGAGAGAATTGGTATTGGTATTGGGTGACAACCCGATCAGTTTGACAGCTACTATTACTCCGGCTGATGCCACCACAGAGGCTATCAAATGGAGCAGTAGTAACCCGAGTGTAGCAACAGTAACCAACCGTGGTTATGTACAAGCCGTTGATTACGGAGACTGCTACATCTATGCTACTGCAGGTGAGTTGAAAGACTCCTGCTATATCCACGTGCAGACCTTCCTGGAGGCAGCTGTATTCAACGGAGCTATCGTATGGAATGAAGATACCACGTATCTGCAGGATGAGAAAACCGGCGAAATTCCTCTTTATACGATTGAAACAACCGGCGGAACGACTTATAAATGCTACGTAGCATTGGCTACACTGTACGTTTTCAGCGATGGTTTCTATATCGACAACGCCGGCAAATTTGCAGGAACCCAAGAAGGTGTTATCCTGGAACTTGAGGCACCGATGTATTATGCTTCGAAGTACGTAAACCAAACCGATAACAACATCGTGTTCTGTCTGGGAGAATGGGAAGTAACAGATACCGCAAAATACACACAACAATGTCTGCCCAGCACGATGGACGAGGTTAAGTATGTCGCAAAGATGAAGGAATTCATTGAGGCGTACAATGCAGGAACCGGAAGTTATGCCCCCTTCATGCAGGCAGCTGCCAAGTTTATCAATAATCCGACGCTGAAATCGTATGAGTATGATACGGATGAGACCGGCGAAGGTGGCTATTACTCCAGTTACATTCCTGAGGCTCTCTGCCTTGGCGCTCACATGTCTCTGAACAACGACTTCGCTGCTTCCCAATATATGTGTGGTATGGACTATTGCGAGGTTGTTTACCAACAATTGGCACAAGATACCGTCTTTGGAGCTAACTGGGGTTTGAATATCGGTTTCGATGAGGCTACCGAGAAAGCATTCCTGAATGATGAGCAGGTTCGCTTCAACCCGGTTACCAAGTCTGTATTCGGCAATGTACCGGGCGCAGACGATGCTGACGAGGCACCGAAGTACAAACCGCTGAATGTACCGGTAATCAGTCAGGATTATCCTGAGGTTGCAGCTCGTATCCGTGAGCAGTTGAAGGGCAACTCGAACGTTAAGTTGGTTCGTAAGCACTAATCTGTTTATTGCAAATACCAAGAGGTCAGCTGCTTAGCAACCGGCCTCTTGGCTTTGCGTTTATATGCATAAGCTCGTTTCCATAGTGTGTTTGTTATTCGCCTGCATGGGTATGTGGGCGGTTCCGGCAAGTCCCAAACCGATTCTTCGGGAGCTGGAGAACGGACAGACAGACACGATCTATCTCTATGGAGACGAGCATGCTTCATTTCGTGCCGAGACACGAGCCGCCCAAATACCGGCACTGCGTAGTGCGCAAGCTCCACAACAAACCAAGCGTTCTGCCTATGTCCCTACTACAGGCAAGGTGCGGGTGCCGGTTATTCTGGTCAATTTCACAGACTTGAGTTTCAGTCTGAGTAATCCCAAATCGCAGTTCAACGATTTATTCAATATCAACGGCGGCAGTAATCCCAATGCCACCGGTTCGGTGCATACCTATTTCGACGCCTCGTCCAATAGCGCATTGGACTTGGAGTACGAAGTGTTTGGTCCGTACACCGTTTCCCATGAGATGGCTTATTACGGTGCCAACAAGACGAATGACCAAGGGGTGACCACCGGTCATAATATCCGAGCAGGCGAGTTGGTGACCGAAGCCTTTCAACTGGCGTATGATAACGGGCTGAATGTCAGCCGTTATGATGCCAATAACGACGGGTACATCGATAATGTGTCCATCGTCGTAGCCGGTTATAACGAGGCGGAAGGCGGCAAGGCGGAGACGATCTGGCCGCATTACAGCGTCATTCAGAACAGCGCCCGTTACGGCAGTAAGTACCTCGCCGGCTATCTGATGATCTCGGAGTATCGAGGTAGCGGCGGTAAGGTACAAGCAGGTATCGGCACGTACTGCCATGAGTTCGGCCATGCTTTAGGTCTGCCCGATCTTTATGACACCTCCTCTTCCGATCGCTACACGGTAGGCGAGTGGGATGTGATGTGCGTGGGGTGCTATAATAATCACGGTTCTACTCCACCCACTTATACCGCCTTTGAGCGTTTTGTGATGGGTTGGCTTAAACCGGAGCAGGTAAGCAAAGCCGGATTGAGGACCTTACAACCCATTGAGACCCATAATGAAGCGCTGCTGATTGCTGCCAGTTCGCATAACGGCAGTGCCTTATCCCCGAATCCGTCGGAGTACTTCCTTTTGGAAAACCGGCAAGCCGTAGGTTGGGATGCCGGCAAAGAAGCATTGGTAGGAACCGGCATGCTGGTATCGCACATTGCGTTCAACAGTTACACCTGGGATCGTAACACGTTCAACGCCGGTACACCTTTGGGCTATGCTGTTGTAAGCGCAGGTGTGGTGAACCCCACGCAGAGTACCGAAGCCGATATCTTCCCAGGCAGTACCAAACGTACCACTTGGCAGCCGAAGATGAATGACGGAACGATCCTCAGTCAGTTGGTCGTTTCACAGATTCGCCAACGTAATGACGGGAACATGTCTATGTATATCGGTCCTGTCGGAGACGATGTACTGGCGTTCACACCGGAAGAGTTAGACGTAACGACCATGTTCTACAAAAAGCCGGTGGCCTATGACACCGCCGTTACGATGCTTCATATACCGGCTACACAGCAGGACAGTTTACTACTATGTCTGGAGTCCGGCAATTTTGTGTACAGTACCGACACCGGCGCCCATTGGCACGGTGCAGGCGACACTGCCTGCGTACGTCTGATCAAAGACAGCACGTATAACCTCCCCTTACTGGTCGTACACACTCCTAAAAAGCAGAGTTGTGTTTATTCCTATGCTTTTCTATGGGCAGAGACCCCGGATGAGAGTATGGGAACCCAGTTGACCTTGCGCGGAATATCCCCAAGACCCTATATGCTTACGACACCTGTTATTGACAGTGTGTCTAACCTTTCCAGCCACTCGTTCACCGTTTATTGGGAAGAACAAGACGAAGCGGATGGCTATTTCTATTCCTTATATACCCTCACTGCGGGTGAGGGTCAGGAGACCGAATCGTTTGAGCATTTCTCCACCCTCCAAGAGATCAAAGAGAGCGGTTGGGATGCCAATTTCGCCAATGCACAAGCGACTATCTCCGAATCCGGCAAAGCCGTGTTATTCACGACAAGCGATGAGTATCTTCGAACGCCGGAGTATCTGTATGAACCGAAGCAGTTAAGCCTTTGGTTAAGCAACAACTACACCCCGAACGGTGTGGACGAGACAATAGGCGGACAACTCTATATCAGCGGTTCTGCGGACGGCATCACGTGGCAGAATGTCGGTAAGATTACCGTTCTGCGAACGACCAAAAATATTGTTCGCACCCTTGATTTGGACACCACCCTGCATCTGCGCCAATTCCGGATCACGTATTCGCATCTCGGAGGTAACGGCGGCAGTATCATTGACAGTTGGACGGCACACTACCCCTTTGCCATCAATTATCTGTTCCCACCCCGTACGCATCTTGTGTATCGAGGAAACAATAATATCCGATTCCGTGATTTACAACCCGATACGGAATATTACTTCGCCCTACAAGCGTATGATGAGAAGGGTTGCGAACCGCAGTACAGTACGGCTTCGGATCCGATGGCGATTCGTACGAACGCGAAAGTAGAGAATCCGTTAGTGGTCAAACGTACCGGAGAAGGACAATACACCATCGTGCTGCCGGACATGTCGGAAGGCAAGGAACAGTTGTCCGTTTATGACCATGCAGGACAAATCATATACACGAAACATCCCATCTATGGAGATACGGAGATTGTATTACCTACGCTCTCCATAGGTCATATATACCTTATTAAATACTATATTGATACTATCAAACGCAAAGATCTATATACGAAGATCCTTTGCTATTAACAGCAAATCCTTAAAATTCAAACGATATGAAACATGTATTCACCACTTTATTCGTAGTTGCAGCATGCTGTATGAGTATGCAAGCCGAAACGATTCAGCCGATCATCTTTGATGATCCGAACTTTGACATTCATTCTCCTTTACTGACACCGGATCAGCGCAGTTTCTTTGACCAGTACATCGATGCGATGGAGCGCATCGAGGCAGGCGAAGACGCAGAGAATTTCTTTGTCATCGAGCATGCGGAGACGGAAGAAGGCGTAGCGCCTCTACTTGGCGAAATCAATTTTAACCAAGGTTATCCGTACAATAAGTTCTGTCCGTATATCAACGGCGGACGTGCCGTAACGGGTTGTGTAGCCACCGCGATGGCGATGGTGATGCGTTACTATCGGTATCCGGCATGCGGAACGGGTACGTTCACCTATACCGGTGGTGAGCAGGGCGAGACCACATTCAAATTAGACAGCCATCCCTTTGATTGGAATCATATCCTGCCTACATATGACGGTGTGACTTGTACGGAGGAGGAAGCGGATGCAGTAGCTAACCTGATGCTGGCATGCGGTGCATCGCTGAAAATGAACTATAGCAAGGATGGCAGTAGTGCCAACACGGAGAAAATTCCGAACTTGATGAAGAATAATTACTTCTACAGTAATCAAATCAGGTATATCGACGTAAGTAACAGTAGTAACCCGGAGCAAGACATTACGTACTGGGGTGAAGATGTAGTACGTCCGGAATTGGAATTAGGTCATCCTTTGATTTTTGCAGGTTTCCCTGCCATCGGCCAAACCGGTCACTGCTTTGTGATTGACGGATACCGCGTACAGAATGACACCTATTACTACCACGTCAACTGGGGATGGGGCGGCGCCGGAAACAGTTGGTGTCTGTTGACTCGTCTGAAAGATCAAAGCGGAACCGACTACTCGGGTTACAACCTTTCCATGGTATATTATATCTTTCCCAAAAACTGGCAAGGCATAGAGGAAGTAGAAGCGGATGAGGCCAATAAAGCCGTTAAGGAGTTACGTGACGGACAGATCGTGATCCTGCGTAATAACCGTGTTTATACCGTTCAAGGGCAGCGTATTCAATAATACCCCATTTTGCCCCACATTTTTATTAAATTGTTAATAACCCGTGTAAACAATTGAGTTTATGCGGGTTATTTTATGTTATCAGTTGTTGAAAACTTGTTTATAAAACAATTGATATTTTTTTTGTGGGGAAATGTGGTGAATATCAAATATTTTTTGTATCTTTGCACCCGAATTCAAATAAAAGTGGTGAGATGAACACATTTATTGGTAACATAGAGGCAAGGTTGGACGAGAAGGGACGTATCTTCGTTCCGGCAAGTTATCGTAAGATTTTGGCTGAGAGCGGTTCGATGCGTATCGTGATGCGTCGGGACACGGACAACGAATGTCTTATGTTTTATCCGGAGCTGGTGTGGAACGAGAAGGTAGAACAATTACGTCAGACCTTGGATGAGTGGGATCCGGAGGATCAGTTGATCTTGATGCAGTTCATGTCGGATGCAGAGTATCTGGAGATGGACGGTCAGGGTCGTGTATTGCTGCAGAAGAAGAATTTGGAGACTATCGGTGCGCAGAATGACGTACTGTTCGTCGGTATGCTGAACCGTTTTGCTTTGTGGGCACCGGAGACGTTTGCGAATAAGAAGTTGAGTCAGAGCGAGTTAGCGGCACGACTCCGAGCCAAGATGAGTAAATCGCACAATAATCACGCAATAATCACGCAATAATCACCCAATACGACTCCCTTGCAAGCCTTGAAATATAAGGGAATGATAACGGATTTATGGTTGAAACCTATCACATACCGGCCATGTTAACGGAGACCATTGAGGGTCTGAACGTTCACAAAGAAGGCATCTACGTAGATGTGACCTTTGGAGGCGGAGGGCATAGTCGCGCCATCCTTGAAAGGATGGGCTCTATTGGTAATTTGTCATTTGATATTGGTCATTTGTATTCCTTCGATCAAGACAAGGATGCATTGGAGAATGCCGTAAAAAGTGGAAAGTGGAAGGTGGAAAGTGGAAAGTGGACGTTTGTGCATAGTAACTTCCGCTATCTGCGCAACTGGATGGACTATTACGGAGTGGAACATATAGATGGTCTGTTGGCAGATTTGGGAGTTAGCTTTCATCATTTTGACTGTCCGGAGCGAGGATTCAGTTTTCGGTTTTCGGCGCCGCTTGACATGCGAATGAACCAAACAGCGAAGCGAACGGCAGCCGATATCGTGAACGGGTACAGTGAGGAGGAGTTGGCGAAGATTTTTTACCTGTACGGTGAGTTGAAGAACGGAAGAGGAATCGCAAAAAATATATGCAAGGCACGCACTCAGAAACGTATTGAACGAACAGAAGATTTGGTAGGAGCTGCGCTCCAGTTGAAAGTTGAAAGTTTAAAGTTGAAAGAAGTGGAGAGTGGAGAGTTGGAAGTTCCAACGAATGCAAAGAAGGACTTGGCACGACTGTTTCAGGCATTGCGGATTGAGGTGAACGATGAGATGGGTGCGTTACGGGAGATGTTGGTTGCCGCACGGGATTTGTTGAAACCGGGAGGACGGATCGCAGTATTGACGTACCATTCGTTGGAAGACCGACTTGTGAAGAATTTCTTGCGGAGCGGAAACTTAGAGGGAACGATAGAGAAAGATTTTTACGGCAATAACCTGAGTCCGTTTGAATTGATCGAGAAAGGTCGGGAGGCAAGTGCAGAAGAAGTGGCACGTAATCCAAGAGCACGAAGTGCAAAGCTTCGCGTAGCGGAGAAAAAATAAGAATTAAGAAGTGGCAAGCAGTCATGACATACAGAGTTGGTTGAACGGCGACAAGTTACGCAGTCAGAAGTTCAGGGAGCAATATCCGTTAATCGGATTGATTGCCGTTTTGCTGTTTATCTATATTCTGACGGGTTATCAGGCTGCCAAACAACAACACCGGTTGACGGACACGAAGAAAGAGATGTTGGACGCCAAGTTCCGCTATATGACGATTAGTGCGGAATTGACCAATACGACAAGGCAGTCACAAGTAGTTGAGGCCTTGAAGCAAAAAGGAAGTTCGTTACAAGAGAACAGAATTCCGCCGACTAAAGTCGGACGGTGATTTGTTATTGGTGATTTGTAATTTGTGATTTATGTCAGATGAACAAAGAAATACGGTATGGCGATTTGCAATCATTTTTACGGTGATTGCATTGGGTTTTGTGGCTGTACTGGCTCGGATCATCTATGTGCAGACCGTAGAACGGGACGAATGGATGAAAGTGGCAGAGAACCAAGTACCGACACACAAACCGATTGAGGCCACCAGAGGTAATATCTTGGACTGTAACGGTCGGCTTTTGGCAAGCAGCATGCCGCAGTATTATATATATATGGATACGCGCGTGGACGCGTTACGTATGAATAATAATGCGTTGTTCAACCAACATATCGACAGTTTGGCATCGGACTTGGCGCGTATTGTGGGGGACAAGAGTGAAGCGGAATACAAGGCGCGTATTACGCAAGCATATAAGAAAAACGAGGCACGCTTGAAGGTTTGTGATCGCCGTATCAATTATTTGCAGCGCCAGGCATTGGAGAAAAATTCGTTGATCCGGAAGGGTAAGTATAAAAGCGGTATTTTCTTTGAAGACCAGCATCGCCGTATCAAACCGTACGGTATTCTGGCAAGTCGAACGATAGGCAGTATCTACGGCGAAGGCGGTGTCGGTAACTCGGGTTTGGAGAAACGTTTTGACAAAGAGTTACGCGGCGTGGACGGTATGAGTGCGATCCAGAAGATAGGCGGTCGGTACGAGTCGGTAACGGTGCAAGAGGCTAAGGATGGTTTGGATGTCGTGACGACGATCGATGCGAACCTGCAAGATATCGTGGAGCACGCATTGCTGGAAAGCGTAAGCGCACAAGAAGCTCGTTGGGGTTGTTGTCTTCTGATGGAGACGCAGACGGGGTATATCCGAGCAATCGCCAATATCGACCGTTCGGAGAGCGGGGAGTATTATGAGGCGCAGAACCATGCCGTACAACGTGTAGAACCGGGTTCGACGTTCAAGACTATTGCTTTGGTGGCTGCGTTGGATGACGGAAAGATCGATATTGACGACACGGTAACGATCACCCGTGAACCCTGGAAATATTTCACCGTCAAGCACACGGACGCGCACAAGAAAGATACCGTGCTGACCGTTCGTTCCGCATTGGCTATATCCAGTAATATCGCCTTGGCGAAGTTGATCACCCGCAGTTATGAGGGTTCTGCCAAGAAATTTGTGCGCCGTATTGAACGGATGGGTTTGAAAGACAGTATCTATTGCGAGATTCCTGGTGCGGACCGGACACGTATCGATATTCCGAAAGACACCGTGACGCTGAGTAAGATGTCGTACGGCTATTCGGTAGAGTTGAGTCCGATGCAAATCGCGATGTTCTACAATGCGATCGCCAATAACGGTAAGATGATGCGTCCGATGTTAGTGACGGCCATTCAGCAGAACGGAGAGGTTGTTAAACGGTTCAAACCGGAAGTAGTGAAGTCGTCTATCTGTTCGAAGCAAACCTTACAGGATATCCGAAGTGCGCTGCATGACGTGGTTTGGGATAATCGTTTGGGAACGGCGTCCGTTAATCCATGGGGAAAGCGGAAAGCACAGAGCGACTTGGTTCATATAGCAGGTAAGACGGGTACGGCACAGTTGCTGATAGGCGGTCGTTACCAACCGAAGAGACACCGTATCACGTTTGTGGGTTATTTCCCGGAAGAGAATCCGAAATACACCTGTATCTGTATGATGGAAGATCCGAAACACAATTACGATGCGGGTATGGACTGCGGCAGTACGGTGCGGATCATCGCCGAAAAGACGATGGCGTACACGGGATGCTTCGTTTATCGGGATGGAGAAAAGGTGCTGGATAAGCGGTAAAGAATTTAGAATTGAGAATTAAGAATTAAGAAAGGGCCTGTAGAAGGTTTTGTACTATGATACTTAGCGAATTATTAAGCGTTATTGAACCGATAGAAGTGGTCGGTTCGGTGGATAAAGAGATCAAGGGTCTGCATTTCGACAGCCGAAAGGTAGGCGAAGGCGACTTATTCGTTGCGCAGGTGGGCACAGCAGTAGATGGACACACGTTCATTGATGGTTGTGTCGCCAAAGGCGCAAGTGCCATCGTTCTCTCTAAGAGAGAGTACATAGCAAAGACCACTTCGTTGACAGAAGACAGACCGCTTTCACCGACCTATATTCTCGTAGAGAACACGGACAAGGCGTTAGGGTTATTGGCAAGCAAGTGGTTCGGGGAGCCGAGTAAGGCACTGACGTTGGTAGGCGTGACGGGTACGAACGGCAAGACAACGATTGCCACCTTATTATATAAACTTGTGCGCGCGATGGGTCACAAGGCGGGATTGCTTTCGACGGTGGTCAATTATATCGAAGATGAAGCGGTTCCGGCAACCCATACGACCCCGGATGCGATTGAGTTGAACGGTTTGTTGAGGAGGATGGTGGATGCCGGTTGTGAGTACGCATTTATGGAAGTAAGCAGTCATTCGATTGCTCAAGAACGTATTGCAGGGTTGGATTTTGACGGAGCGTTGTTTACCAACCTGACGCGCGATCATATTGATTATCATAAGACGTTCGATAACTATCGGGACACGAAGAAACGTTTGTTTGACGGGTTGAAGAAGACGGCTTTTGCGGTTACGAACAAAGATGACAAGAACGGGTTAGTGATGACGCAGAACTGCAAAGCGACTGTTCATACCTACTCCACCCGAGCGTTGGCGGACTATAAGGCGCAGATATTAGAAGAAGGATTTGAGGGGATGATGCTGAATATGAACGGCAAAGAAGTGTTCGTACCGTTGGTGGGTCGGTTTAATGTAAGTAACCTGCTCTGTATCTACGGTGCGGCTTTGTGTCTGGGATTTGAGGAGTTGGAAGTGCTGCGCGTACTGAGTACGTTGAAGCCTGTGAACGGTCGTTTTGAGACTATTCGGAGCGAAAAGGGATGGACGGCGATCGTCGATTATGCCCATACGCCCGATGCGGTAGATAATGTGATACAGACTATACGCGAAATCAAGAAAGAAGGCGCTAAACTGATCACGGTAGTGGGTTGCGGAGGAAATCGGGACAAGGGTAAACGGCCGATGATGGCACAGATCGCCAAGAAAGGCAGTGAGCAGTTGATTTTGACGAGCGATAATCCTCGGGACGAGGAGCCGAAGGATATTCTGAAAGACATGACGGACGGTTTGACGGCAGAGGAGTTACGCAGTACGTTGGTGATTGAAGACCGAGCCGCAGCGATCCAGACCGCTTGTATGTTAGCCCAGAAAGGCGATGTGATCTTAGTTGCCGGCAAGGGACACGAAGATTATCAGATCATCAAAGGTGTCAAGCATCATTTTGATGATCACGAAGAGGTTCGCAAGTATGCGAACATTTGAGATTTGTGATTTGTAATTTGTGATTTATTATGCTATATCATCTTTTTGATTATTTGACAACGGCGTACGGACACTTGGCGGGTGCTCGATTGTTCACCTATATCTCGTTCCGTGCGATCATGGCAGGCATCATCGGTTTGCTGGTGAGTATCTGGTTCGGTAATTGGTTCATCAACTATATGAAGCGTCATAACATCAGTGAGACGCAACGCGATGCTTCCATTGACCCGTTCAATGTGGCGAAGAAAGGCGTTCCGACGATGGGTGGACTAATCGTGATTGCTGCGATTCTTATCCCCTGTCTGCTTTTCGGCAAGTTGAACAACGTCTATATGATCCTGATGCTGATCACGACGCTGATGATGGGTTCGCTGGGCTTTGCGGACGATTATATCAAGACCTTCAAGAAAAACAAAGAAGGCTTGAACGGTTGGGTGAAGATAGGCGGTCAGGTTGCTTTGGGTTTGATTGTCGGTCTGACGTTACGTTTCTGTCCGGCAGTGAGCATGAACGAAGTGGTGACAAGTCATATCGAGAATAATGTGGTCGTGGTGGAGAAGACGCCGGAGATCAAGTCCACACAGACAACGATTCCGTTTGTCAAACATCATAACTTCAACTACGCCGACTTGTTCAGTTGGACAGGAGAGGCAAATAAGTACCGCTTTGGTTGGATTTTCTTCGTGTTACTGACTATTTTTGTGGTAGCGGCAGTAAGTAACGGAGCTAACTTAAACGACGGTATGGACGGTATGTGTGCCGGTAACTCAGCGATCATGGGTATCGCGTTACTGGTATTGGCTTATACGAGCGGTAGTGTGATCTGGGCAGAGTATTTCGATGTGATGTACATACCGGGCAGTGAGGAGTTGGTTGTCTTTTTGGCATCGTTCGTAGGCGCCTTGGTCGGTTATCTATGGTGGAACTGTTTTCCGGCACAAGTCTTCTTGGGCGATACCGGCAGTCTTACGGTTGGCGGTATCATCGGTGTTTGTGCGATGATGATTCACAAGGAGTTACTGGTACCTATCATCTGCGGCGTGTTCCTGATGGAGAGCGTATCGGTTATCTTACAGACGCAGGTATATAAATGGAACAAGAAACGCGGTCAACATGTGCGTGTCTGGAAACGGGCACCGCTGCATGATCATTTCCGAACCAGTGTAGAGCAGGTGCTGAAGAACGACCCGACATGTAAGATATGCTTCAAGGGCAGCCGTAACCTGCATCACGAGACCAAGATCGTATTACGGTTCTGCATTGTGACTTTGATCTTGGCAGCACTGGCATTGTTAACATTGAAAATAAGATAGTTGAAATGAAACGAATTGTTGTTTTAGGCGCAGGAGAGAGTGGTAGCGGAGCAGCTATCTTGGCGAAGGAGAAAGGGTTCGATGTGTTTGTGAGTGATTGCGGAACGATCAGCGAACCTTATCGGGCATTGCTGAACCAGAACGGAGTAAAATGGGAAGACGGGAAGCATACGGAGGAGTTGATTTTGAACGCTGACGAGGTGGTGAAGTCTCCGGGTATTCCTTTGACAGCACCGTTGATACAGAAACTGCAGGCACAAGGGACTCCGATCATTTCGGAGATTGAGTTTGCGGCACGTTATACGCATGCGAAGATGATCTGTATCACCGGTTCGAACGGCAAGACCACCACGACATCCTTGATTTACTATATCTTACGTCAAGCCGGTTTGAATGTGGGTTTGGCAGGAAATATCGGTAATTCGTTAGCGTTGCAGGTGGCGCATGAGGATCATGACTACTATGTGATTGAGTTAAGTTCGTTCCAGTTGGATAACATGTATGATTTCAAGGCGGATATCGCCATCTTGCTGAATATCACGCCGGACCATCTGGATCGATATGATTATAAGTTCCAAAACTACGTCGATGCCAAGTTCCGTATCACCCGTAATCAGACAGCAGACGATGCGTTCATCTATTGGGCAGAAGATCCGGTTATCGACCGGGAGATGAAGAAGCTGCAGTTGGGAGCCAAACTCTATCCGTACGGTTTTAGCCAACCGAACCCGCTACCGGTAAGCGAAGAAGAATTGGCGTTGAAGGGACGGCATAATGTGCTGAACTCGATGGCCGCCACGATTGCTGCTAATGTATTGAATATCAAGAAAGATGTCATTCGGGAGAGCTTGATGCGATTCCAAGGTGTGGAGCACCGTTTGCAGTATGTAGCCACGATTCGGGGTGTGAGATGGATCAATGACAGTAAGGCGACGAATGTCAACAGTTGCTGGTACGCATTGGAGAGCATGAAGACGCCGACCGTCCTGATTTTAGGCGGTAAGGACAAGGGCAATGACTACAGTGAGATTGATGAGTTGGTGAAAGAGAAATGCCATACCTTGGTGTTTATGGGGCTGCATAATGAGAAACTAAGAGAGCACTTCGGTGGTTTTGGTTTGAATATTATCGATACGGACAACCTGCACGACGCAGTGATGGGTGCTTACAATGCCGCCAAGGACGGCGATACGGTACTGCTTAGTCCGTGCTGTGCCAGCTTCGATTTGTTCAAGAGTTACGAAGACCGTGGCGAGCAGTTCATGCAAGCGGTGAGGGCATTATAAATGAAGCGTGTAGCAATCATAGGGTTAGGAACGATAGCGCGGCATCACCTGGAGGCCTTGCAACACATAACCGATATAAGGGTTGTCGGTTTGTGTGATTTACGTAAAGAAGCCGCACAAGAGCCTTGCTATGCCGGTATTCCCTTTGATACCGATTGGACACGGTTGGTGGAGAACGTACAACCGGACACCGTGCTGATCCTTACGCCTCCTCAAGCGCACCGTGCATTGGCAGAACTGTGTATGGGGCAAGGGCTGGAAGTGATCATCGAGAAACCTTTGGCTGCTACGTCACAAGACGTGCTTAGCCTTTTGCAAACACCCGGATGGACGGCAGTCTATCACAGTATCTGCGGTCCGGAAGTACGTTGGTGGGAAGCACATCGCCCTCAACAGCCGATAGACGCTATCCGTATCGCTTTCTCTGACCCCTATGCCGATGCGCAGGGACGGATACAGAAAGCCAAACAGGTGTTAGGCGGTTCATGGTTGGATAGCGGCGTTAATGCCTTAGCACTATTGGCGTTATGGGTGCCGTTAGAACAGATGCGAGACAGTCATATCAGTCATTTGACAGACCCGACCTGTGGACTACACTATCGTTCTGATTTTAAGGCTAATGCAGGCCTTACTGCGATTGAGATTGAGGTTCGTTGGGATAAAGGAATTAACCATAAGCAGACCGTGATTAAGACAGGTGGACATACCTACGTGCTGAATCATTCGAGACAGTCGGTGGAATGCGACGGAAAGGTGCTCTTCCAAGACGAATCGTGTGAACGGTTGACGGCACAATACACCGCATTTTACGCCCATTATCCGGAGTTTAGTTTGCCTATCGAAACGACGGAACAGATATATAAGATATTGTTTGACAACCTATAAATCAAGGAAGTATGGAAGACGAATTAAAAAGATTCTTTAAGTTTAAATGGGGGAAAAGCAAACTTGACGTAACACTAATGGTTTTGTTGCTTATATCTCTTTTCGGAGGTATAGGTTATCTTTTACATTTAGTAAAAGATTGTTGGGATACAGGATGGGATGTATATATTAACCTCATCGCGTCCTTGCTGGCTTTTATTTTTGCATTTTTAATTATCTTGCTTATTTCCTGGGTGTATAAACGTCATGAGGATGAATTGAAAGTGAGTTATAAAAACTCGCAAATGCTCAAGATCTACAAAAATATAAATAAAGACGAAAAACATAAATATCGCCAAGAATTTCACCTGCATCCGGAGAAACATGAGCAACCTTGTATTGTATATTGCGACAAGCTATTCTTTTGTAACGAAAACACGAATGGTATAAAAATCATTGATAAACCGGACACGTATTTCGAGGTCAATCATTTCATTGAACTGCATGCGGTAGAACTTTTAGGAGCCCATTCGGCAAGTAAGACTACCAATGAATTCACCCCTCGTCTTCAAGATTTTGAGAAGGCATCGGATAAAAATGGCAATAAACCCGTTCTCACCATTGCGCGAAGTACCTATGTGAACCATTTGCTGACTAACCGCGTGTTGGATTATCAGATAGCGGAAGATGTCTCCCTGCGCCGTATGTATGAGAGTATTGATGTGCTAACGGAACTTCCTATCTCCAAGATGTCGAATCATATCGGCATCAATGCCTTGCTTTTCTTGATAGAAGATGGCACACGATACCTTGTTATGCCGCATCGTGGTAAAGATGCAACGGTAGTCAAAGACGGCGTCACGGCAAGCCTTGCTACACGCTTAATGGTAGAAGGTTACGAGAAGGCAACGAATAAAGAGGAGTATATCAAAGAGACCTGCGTGCGTGAGGAGATAAAGAAAAAGCTTCCTTGGACTAAGGATGAAAAGAAAAAGACTGCTTTAACAAGCCTATTGGACAACATGAAAATCTGCTTCTTGGGCTTGGCTCGTGATCCCTATGAAGGAGGTAAACCAACCTTGTTCTATACCATTGATTTAGAAACCAAATGCGATGATTTTGCAAGTCTCATGTACCCGGATTATGTTCCCCAAGATATTGATGCGATCAAAGATATCATGATCGTGGAGTGGAATAATATCTCCCTGGATGTTGCTGAGCCCTCTGAAGTCGAAAAAACTACGACCAGGACAGATGACAACTATACGAAATTGGATCAATTGGAAGCCGAAAGATACGATGAAGCGAAATTAAAATTAAAAAATCCTCGACGGATTGAAAAAGACAAATCCAAGAAGTCAGAAAAACCTATCTGTATCTTAAAGGACATTAAAGATAAATCTTTCATCTTTGAGCAAAATCTGATTGCCAACTTCTGGTTCTACACGAAACAGCAGGAATATATTAAGCAGCAAATAGACAACAAGGCATGAAACTGAATTTCAAAAATATCGACAAGACCTATTGGGTGATATACCTGTTTCTGATTGTGGCAGCGGTCATTGCGCTATTCTCTGCCTCGTCCACTTTGGTCTATTCGAACCACTCCGCCTTGGGTCCCATCGGTCAACAGATGTTCTTCCTGATCCTGGGTGTGATTGCTGCTTATACGATTCAGTTCATTCCTACCTACTGGGTGCGATTCGGAGGGTATATCTTATTGGGTGTCAGTACCTTACTTGTCTATTCGACGATGATTCCGCATAATCCTTTGGTGGTTACCATCAACGGTGCATCCCGTTGGATCCGGTTGGCAGGCATCACGTTTCAACCTTCCGAATTGGCGAAGTTATCGCTGATCATCGTCATTGCGGACCAGTTGGCACGTATCCGAACGGAAGCGGATAAGAAGAAGTATTTCTACCGAACGCTGATCATCTCCGGTGTAGTGATGCTGCCTATTATGGCATCTAACTTATCCACCGCCGTACTGATCGGTTTGATCATTTTCTGCCTATGGGTACTGGCACGTATTCCTTGGAAATATACACTGTCTGTAGTAGGTATTGCCGTATTGGTTCTGGCAATCGGGTACTGCATTGTGGAGTTCGGTTTTGTACGGCCCCAACGGAATATGCACGGACCGTTCAAACGTGCCACCACTTGGGTAAGTCGAATAGACCGGCATTTTGAGCACGATAACGCATCAAAATACGTCTTGACGGACGATAATATTCAGGAGGTCTATTCCTCTGTGGCGATCGCCAGAGGCGGGGCATCCCCTTTGGGTGTCTTGCCGGGGAACAGTAAAGAGCGTGACTATCTGCCTTTGGCTTTTGCCGATTATATCTTCGCGATTATTGTGGAGGAATGGGGTATCATAGGCGCCTTTGCACTTATCTTCCTATACATCGCCATCCTCTTCCGAGCCAGTAATATATCGAGCCGGTATTCGGACATGCCGGCGATGTTGATGACGATGGGTCTGGCATTGATGATCACTTGCCAAGCCTTGATATCCATGCTGGTAGCGGTAGGTATCGGTCCGGTGACCGGTCAGCCTTTACCCCTCATCAGTAGGGGTGGTACGTCCGTACTCATCACGTCTATCTATTTCGGAATCCTGATGGGCGTGAGTCGGGAACAAATAGCCCTACGCGAACGCGTCCAAGAGACCAAAGAGAAGAGTGAAGAAGAAGTACCGATCGTTACTCTTGAATAACGAATTTGATATTTGAAATAATCGTTTCGAAGAATAAGAAATTTGACATTTTATGAGATATCTTATTTCCGGAGGGGGAACCGGTGGACATATCTTCCCCGCAGTAAGTATTGCGAATGCACTGAAGGAGTTGGATCCGGAAGCGGAGATCCTGTTTGTGGGAGCCTTGGGCCGCATGGAGATGGAACGCGTTCCGCAAGCCGGGTACAAGATCATCGGACTTCCGGTAAGAGGTTTCAACCGTGCCCAACCATGGAAAAACGTGTCGGTGCTTATTGACCTGATGAAGTCATTGCGTCAGGTGAAGAAGATCATTCGGAACTTCCGTCCGAATGTAGGCGTCGGTGTCGGCGGTTACGCTTCCGGAGCAGCGATGTGGCAGGCGGCCAAGATGGGTATTCCTATCCTGCTGCAAGAACAAAACGGTTTTGCCGGCGTGACGAATAAGATCCTCAAGGACAAGGCTGCCAAGATCTGCGTGGCATACGAAGGCATGGAACGTTTCTTTCCTGCCGACAAGATCATCCTTACCGGTAACCCGGTTCGTCAAAACCTATTGAAAGGTGAAAGGATAAAGATGAAAGGTGAAAGGAATTTATTGATCATCGGCGGTTCGCTCGGTGCACGCACGATCAACGAAGCAGTCATCGCTTCGCTTGAAAAGCTAAAAGCTAATAGCCAGGAGTTAAAAGTTGTTTGGCAAACGGGTAAGGTTTATTACGAGAAATGCAAGGCGGCATGGGAGGCAGCAGGCAGTCCAAGCAATATCGAGTGTCTGGATTTCTTGGCTGACATGCCGGATCGGTACGCCAACGCCGATTTGGTGATTAGCCGTGCTGGTGCCTCGTCTATCAGTGAGTTATGTCTGCTTGGTAAACCGGCTATACTGGTTCCATCCCCCAACGTAGCCGAGGACCATCAGACGCATAATGCGATGGCATTGGTTAACAAAGAGGCTGCTGTTTTGGTGCGTGATGTCGATGCTGCCGAACAACTCATCCCTACGGCATTGGAGTTGATCGGTAATAAAAAACGATTGGAAGAGTTACATACCAATGTGCTGAAACTGGCTCAAACAGACTCTGCCAAACGTATCGCCGAAGAGGTGATTAAACTGGCAAAAAAAGCGAAATAAATGGATATCCGGAAAAGGGGAAAGCGAAAAAAATCGCGAAAAGAATGGCATACGCTTGCGTATGTCATTTTTTTTTTGTAATTTTGCGGCGAATTTATAATGGCATTATAAAATGGCACAGATTTTACCCTATATACTGCTGGTGGCAGTGATGATTTTGGGTTTCTGGTTTATCCTTCATACGTTTTACAAAAATGAGGAGCGGAAACGACAATGGGACTTGAAACGAGAGAGTCAGAAAGCCGTTTCTCCTATCCGTTTACGCGCTTATGAGCGTCTGGCTTTGTTATTGGAACGAACGAAGCCGGAACATATGTTGATGGAGTTGCGCAAGAACGAGCCGAAAGCGCTGAACACATGGACGGTCGGACAAGTACAGCAATATCTGCTCCAGACGATCCGTATGGAGTTTGACCACAACCAGAGTCAGCAGGTTTATGTGAGCAACGAAGTGTGGGATGCGGTGATCAGTGCACGGGATCAGATGGCCTCGTTCGTCATCGCCATCGTGGCGCAGTTGCCTAAAGATGCCAATGCTCAGACCTATGCGACCGCCTTGCTGACCGCCTACATGAGTAACGGTACTACCCCTACAGATAAAGCCATCGAGATGCTGAAGAATGAAGCTAAGACGCTTATGTAACATAGTACTGATCCTGCTGCTTACGGCGAACTGCCAACAGTTGACAGCCAAGAACGACAGTATCTACATGGGAACGCAGGTGAAATTTGATATCGCTTCTCCGATTGTCGTTCCGGCTTTGAATAACTGGAAGATGCAGCAGTATGAGGTAGCGGTGAACGTCCGTTTGGCGAAACGGTACTACCCTACTCTCGAACTCGGTTATGCAGGCGGACAACTGATGCGAAGCGACACGGTGGTATACCAAGGACAAGGCGGATTTTTTCGAGTAGGTTGTGATATCAACATGCTCAAGAAACATCCGAACAGTCCGCACGCCTTGCTCATCGGTGCACGTATCGGAACAGGGATGCAGTCCAAACGGACCGATTGCTGGGGAGAGATAGATGCCGGTTGTCAGGTGGAGATCTGCGAAGTGAACAACACCGCTTTTTACATGGGTTGGATGGGACGATTGAAGGTGCTGTTTACCCGCAAAGGAGAGGATATCCCCGAATACATCCCCGGGTTCGGAACCAGAGACAATATCGGTTGGGGGTTGAACTACTACCTAGGATGGAGGTTTTGAAATTTGATATTTGAAATTTGATATTTGATATTTACTATGAACAAGACACAATTAATGAATCGTGCAGCGGATAACATTCGCATTTTAGCAGCCGCAGCCGTAGAGAAAGCGAAGAGTGGTCACCCGGGTGGAGCCATGGGAGGCGCAGACTTTATCAATGTACTCTTCAGTGAGTTTCTGGAATACGATCCGGACAATACGGGTTGGGAAGCAAGAGACCGTTTCTTCTTGGATCCAGGTCACATGGCTCCGATGCTTTATAGCCAACTCTGCCTGGCAGGTAAGTTCACATTGGAGGACCTGCAGAACCTGCGTCAATGGGGTTCGGTTACACCGGGCCACCCTGAGCGTGAGGTAGAGCGCATGATCGAGAACACTTCCGGTCCGTTGGGACAAGGTCATACCTTTGCAGTAGGCGCAGCGATTGCCGCCAAATGGTTCAACACCCGTTACGGAGCGATTCATAATCCTACTATCTATGCCTTCATCTCGGATGGTGGTGTGCAAGAGGAGATCTCGCAGGGGGCAGGTCGCTTGGCAGGTCACCTTGGTTTGGATAACCTCGTTATGTTCTATGATTCCAACACCATTCAGCTCTCCACAGAATGCGGCGAAGTGACATCGGAAGATGTGGCTGCCAAATACAAAGCGTGGGGTTGGTATGTACAAGAAATCCCTGGCAACGACCCCGACGCGATTCGCGAAGCGCTCATCAAAGCGAAAGCACACAAAGGCGAACCGTCGCTCATCATCGGTCATACGACCATGGGCAAGGGTTGCGTGACAGCCGAAGGTGCTAACTGGGAAGGCAAATGTTCCACCCACGGTGCGCCGCTTTCCAAAGCCGGAGCATCCTTTGAGAAGACCATCGAACATCTTGGTGGCAACCCCGAGGATCCGTTCGTAATCTTCCCGGAAGTAAAGAAACTGTACGACGACCGAGCAGCCGAATTGCGCGACTTGTGCAACAAGAAATACGAGGCATACTACGAGTGGAAGCAAGCGAACCCGTTAGCAGCCAACGAATACGAGACCTTTATGTCCGGCGAGACGCCCTGCATCGACTGGTCGCTCATCCAGCAGAAAGCCGGAGCGGCTACCCGCAACGCAAGCGGCGTTGTTCTCTCTTTCCTCGCAGAGAACGTGGGCAACATGATTGTTTCGTCCGCTGATCTCTCGAACTCAGATAAGACGGACGGTTTCCTCAAGAAAACGCACGCACTCAAGAAAGGCGATTTCTCTGGCCAATTCCTCCAAGCAGGTGTGTCCGAACTCACCATGGCGTGCGTCATGATCGGTATGGCGCTTCACGGAGGAATCATCCCTGCCTGCGGTACATTCTTTGTCTTCTCCGACTACATGAAGCCCGCGGTACGTATGGCTGCACTCATGGAGTTGCCCGTAAAATTCATCTGGAGCCACGACGCCTTCCGTGTCGGCGAAGACGGTCCTACCCATGAACCGGTGGAGCAGGAAGCACAAATCCGTCTGATGGAGAAACTGCATAACCACCACGGCGCTCCGTCGATGTTGGTTCTTCGTCCTGCCGATGCCGAAGAGACAACCCTCGCTTGGCGTGCAGCCATCGAGAATACCGCTACGCCGACAGCCCTTATCCTAAGCCGTCAGGACATTGCTCCTGTTCCAAACGTCAACCTCGAAGGTTTCCGCAAAGGTGCATACATCGTTTCGCAAGACGAGAATCCGCAAGTCGTTCTTCTTGCTTCGGGAAGCGAAGTTTCTACCCTGCTCGCCGGGGCAGAACTCCTCCGCGCAGAAGGTATCCGCCTCCAAATAGTAAGCGTTCCGTCCGAAGGTCTCTTCCGTCAACAGCCGCAAGAGTACCAGGACGCCGTTCTTCCGAAAGGCATTAAGCGTTTCGGTATGACCGCAGGTCTGCCTTGCACCCTCGAAGGTCTCGTAGGCGAAAACGGTGCCATCTGGGGGCTTAACTCCTTCGGCTTCTCCGCTCCGTACAAAGTCCTTGACGAGAAACTCGGCTTCACCGCCCAGAACGTCTACGACCAGGTGAAGAAGCTGCTGTAAAAAACAGAAGCCATGGACGATAATTTTGCTATACAACTCTTTGAAGGAAAGCGTGTCCGCATCGTCTGGGATGCAGAGCAAGAAAAGTACTATTTCTCTGTCGTAGATATAGTACAGGTGTTAACGGATAGTGCGGATTATCAAACAGCCCGCAAGTATTGGAAAGTGCTAAAAGGCCGATTATTAAAGGAAGGAAATGAAACGGTAACAAATTGTTACCAGTTGAAATTACCCGCCGCTGATGGGAAAAAGCGCTTAACCGACATGGCTGATTTACAAGGTATTTTCCGTCTCATCCAGTCTATTCCCTCCAAGAAAGCCGAGCCTGTCAAACAGTGGTTGGCCAAGTTAGGCGAACAGCGCATAGACCAGATGATCGATCCGGAGCTGACCTTTCAAATGGCGGTGGAAGACTACCGCCGCCAAGGTTATTCCGACAAATGGATTAACGAAAGGATGCGCTCTATCGAAATGCGCAAAGAGTTGACCGATGAATGGCATCGTGCAGGAATTACGGAGCAGAAGGATTTTGCGATTCTCACGAATGTCCTCACGCAGGCTTGGAGCGGAATGACCACAGGTGAATACAAACGCCACAAAGGTCTGACCAAAGAGAACTTGCGTGATAACATGACGAATGTGGAGTTGGCCTTGAACACGCTTGCCGAAGTGACCGCAACGGAAATTTCCCGTCAGCGCAATCCCAAAGGCATGGCTCAGAGTCGTCAGACAGCCAAAGAAGGTGGCGAGGTTGCTCGTAACGCCCGCGCAGACATCGAGAGCCGTTTAGGTCATTCCGTCATTTCATCCGAACGCGCTTCTGACCACATCCGTCCGATAGAAGAAAGCAAAGCCGAAGAATTACCATTCGAAGAAAAAGAGGATAAATAGATGACCCATACGCAATAAGTTGAATCGCACATTTGAGCATTGATGCTGATAATATCCTAAAACATGTAAAATAATAAAATCCCGCTTATGGCGAAATAAGAAATCGTCCCTCTCCGAGACGTAAAAGATGGAGAAAGACAAGCGCAAAGCGTTGCGCAATAACATATTGATATTCATGCAGTAGAGAAATCGCCAAGTTCAAAGCAGTTTGAATATAAGAAACACAGAGAAACCCGATTAGTGGTTTGCTTGTGTGTTTCTTGGGCGTTTGGCGATGCCCTCTACTGCAACAAGTGAGCCACTATTTTTAACTGGTTTGAGTGTGCTGTGAAACTGATTGTTTGAATAAATCATAAACGATCCCACTCAGCAACATTTTGCAGATTGTTAATAAAAGAAAATTTAAACTCATACATTGTAATTTTAAGATTAATATTATTGTGAATGTAAGGAATGTATCCTCACGATTAATACAAAGATAAGTCAAATATCTGACATGTGCAATAGGTTTAAGCATTTTTTAAGAAGTTATTAATAGATTTTTAATAATGATAATTAATAGGATTGATGATATGAAAAAAACTATTTTTATTGTTGGTACAATGTTGTGCTGTCTATCTGTGATTGCACAAACCAAATTCTCCGGAGTTGTTATAAATCAGCCTTTCAGTACTTTTTGTGCAGAAATGTCTAAAAAGTATAAACGCAATCCAAATCATGAAATTCCAAAGTCGAATTCCAAGCAATGTTTATGTACATTCTATATGACGTTTCTTGACATAGAAGATTGTCATATGAATGTATATCGTAGAGATAGTACTACAAATAAGGTTCATGAAATAGAGATAGTTATCCCATCTGATAAATCTGTGCACTCTTATGGGGAAAAAGGTCTTAAACATTATATCATTGGAACTGAGAATTTTCGACATGTATTTGAAATCTACAAAAAGAAGTATGGCGACAATTATAAATCTTACGTTGAGCCATGGAACAAAGTATGGGACAATGTAGTAGTAGAATGGGTATTACCAGATGTCAAGATACAACTAAAAATTTGCAAAAGTAAAAATTCAGAAGATGAAGAATACTTCTCTCCTGCTGTATATTATTTCGTACAAGATAATAAAAAGTATCAAAAGACAACAATAGATGATATATAATTTCTTGAGGCAATGAAAAAGATAATTATTATAACATGCTTGCTATTGGCAAATTACGTTTTGTGTTTTGCTCATACAGCAAAAATAGGAAGATTTGAGTGTATGAACGGAACTCGCATGTCTGTTTATGCCTACGGAGTATTTTCTGCATCATGGGATTACATTTATGTGGATTCTCCATGGGCGGCTCCATTTTGTATAGAAAGAAAAGATATAGATGCTTTTCTCTCTTACACGATTGAAGCCGCTCAAAAATACAAACAATGGACAGAAGAAGTTGAGAAGGTTGGAAATGTTTCAATGTACCACAAGCATATAGATTTCTATCCTAATGTTTTTGTGTTGTATAGTATTAATTGTGATAAATACGGAATTGACAAAAAACATATTGGGGCGAATTCCACAAAATTGTCTTATGAGTTTTTTGTTAATAAAATTGGTGAAACACTATTGGAATGTAACATTTTTACTAATAATGAACGTTTATCGTTTTATTTGGATGCAGAAGGCCTCGATGATTTTATATATGTTTTGCAACATGCGACAGAAAGATATATGGCTAATCCAAATATAAAGGCGAATAGCGCGTTAGACAGATTGTTAAAATAAATTTTGAAAAAGAATAATCTCATGCCGCACAAACTATTACTGATCTTACCAACAATACTATTGGTTGCCACCTCATGCACGAAGCAAATAGACACGACAAAACCATACAAAGTATCTTCCAATGCCTCGTAGGTGCAAGAGTTGAAGCAAAGGAATCCGCTTAAAGATAGCGCCAATATTACAAGCGTCTATTTTTGCTATGATACGATTGTAAACGACTACAAGGTCAGCGGTATATTTTATCCTATTTACCAAGAGGAGTACAAGAATGAACGATGGGGCGGCTGGAGTTACGAATCCGGTGTATATATGATTTTTCATAATGTTCTAACAGGAAAGGAATACATATTCAGCAAAATGGGTAAATGGATTTCCGGGGAGGATAATTGTGCATACTTTTTGAGTAGAAATATAATGGATATATTCTGCGACTCATTCAATGGATTTGGCAAAGAAGATGCATATATATTCAAATATCACGACGAAGAGGTTTGTAGTGAAAACCCTTTGCTTTTAGAGGCGGATTTCCAATTTGCAGATGTGGACTTTGACGGGGAAGATGAATTGGTAATTTGCAATCATGGAGGAGGTCAAAGAGGTTGTAATAGTTTTGATTTTTATGATATAACTGCCGATGGATTAGTACTGAAAGAATCGCAAAATGAAGTCACTTGGTTTGCTTTTGATGAATATACTAAGTTTGACACCATTAACAGATGTATTATTTGGCACGCGTCAGAAAGTTCATGTCAATGGGGTGAATATATATACCAAGCCGATGATAATGGCAATTTAAGATGTGTTCGTCACCTGAGCTATTTCTATGATGAGGCAAATAATAGACAAATTGTTGATACAACGTACTACAACTAATCTATTACTTCTCTTCTACCTATTTCTTAACAATCCTTATACCTTTCAACGCCCTTCCATTATGGCGACCATTTCGCGAGCATCGTGTACGTGGTTGTAGTATGCCGATTGTCTTCCATTTACCTGTCAAAACCGTTCGCATTACATTCGCATCCCGTACGTGACTGTACGGTGTGTGGAGTATATATTCCTAAAAAAGGTAAAAAGTCATAAGTATGCGATTTACAAAATACATAGACATGCGTCTTGAAAAAGTTTGCAAAATAATCGAAGAAATCAGGAATTAACAAAAACAAAGACAGAGGCGGCAGATATGTCGCCTTTGTCTTTATAGTTGTTGGCGGATTTGGGCGATGACGAAGCCACGGAGGGTTTTGTATTGTTTAGCACGGCGGTTGGATAGCGAGTCGTGCCATTTATTGAGCCATTCGTCGTGCTTGAGCGGGTCTCGTAGTTCGGCATCTGCTTTAGCAGAAGCCTCTTTGATGAGTTGGAAGGCATGACGTTGTGCCTCCGTTACGGAGTCCGGATCTCGGTGTTCGGGCATGTGGGAGATGATCTCTTGGCCGAAACGGTTGGTGAGATAGAAACGGTGTCCGTTAGGCGGCAGTTTGCCTGTGTAGGTTTTGAACTTTTTGTTTAAGGTTGCTTTAGCCATATTGGTTGTTGTTTTAGTAGCATTTTAGTCCGTTTTAACCTCGATATTCCCTCGGTTCGATTCTCTCTCGATAGTGTCTCGCCAGTCTGATTTGCGCACGTATAGTGCTTAATCATCGTGCGAGACGTTCTCGGTCGGCTTTGGCTCCCCGCCAGCCTTCCCTTTCGAAGCCAAAAGTCAATTGGCTTCTTCACACTAGTCTGATTTGCGCACCCATGCTGAGTAAATAAAGAAAAATAAACGGGGCTTGAAAATTCGATGCAAAAATACAAAAAATATTTCATATATGCAAATTTCTATGGCACTCCAAGTGCAATTTTTGTATAATTTTATACAAATTCTTGCATATGTCAAAAAAAAGTAGTAAATTTGCACGCAAATTTGTTTTTTAGTATGGAATACAACTTTTCAGAGATTGAGAAAAAGTGGCAAAAGGCGTGGGAGGAGAACGGCGTTTATACCGTTTCCAATGAGTCCGACAAGCCGCACTACTATGTGTTGGATATGTTCCCTTATCCTTCGGGAGCGGGTTTGCATGTCGGTCACCCGTTAGGCTACATCGCCAGCGATATTTACAGCCGTTACAAACGGTTGAAAGGCTTTAATGTGCTCCACCCGATGGGTTTTGACTCCTATGGTCTGCCGGCGGAACAGTACGCTATTCAGACAGGTCAACACCCGGAGAAAACGACCTTTGAGAACATAGACCGCTATATCTCGCAGCTCAAGAAAATCGGTTTCTGCTACGATTGGAACCGCGAGGTGCGCACGTGCGATCCGAAGTTTTACAAATGGACACAGTGGGCGTTTGTGCAGATGTTCAACAGCTATTTTGACCCCAAGACGCAGAAAGCACAGCCGATTAGCAAACTGATCGCTGAGTTCGAGGCGAACGACCCGAAATGGGCGACCATGAGTGAGAAAGAGCAGCAGGAGAAGTTGATGAACTACCGCATTGCTTATCTGGCAGACACGAAAGTGAACTGGTGTCCGAAACTTGGAACCGTGCTCGCCAATGATGAGGTGTCCGAAGGTCTTTCTGTCCGTGGTGGTTATCCGGTAGAGCAACGTGTGATGCGTCAGTGGTGTCTGCGCGTGAGTGCTTATGCCGGACGCTTACTCGAAGGCCTCGATCGCATCGACTGGACCGAAAGCCTCAAAGAGACCCAGCGCAACTGGATCGGCCGTTCCGAAGGAGCGGAGATGCAGTTTGCCGTGAAAGGGCAAGACGCGCCGTTTACCATCTTCACGACCCGTGCAGATACCGTGTTTGGCGTGACGTTTATGGTTCTGGCGCCGGAGAGCGAGTATGTACAACGGGTCGTAACGCCGGAGCAGAAAGCGGAAGTGGACGCTTATCTGGCGCGCTGCAAGAACCGCACGGAGCGTGAGCGTATTGCAGATAGAAAAGTGACGGGTGTGTTCACGGGAAGTTATGCCATCAATCCGCTGACACAAGGCGAGATACCTATTTATATTTCAGATTACGTGCTCGCAGGCTACGGAACAGGTGCTATCATGGCGGTTCCGGCGCACGACAGCCGCGACTACGCGTTCGCGAAACATTTCAACCTGCCGATCATTCCGCTGATTGAAGGAGCGGACGTGAGCGAGGAGTCGTTCGACGCCAAAGAAGGCAAGATGATCAACTCCGGTTTCCTCAACGGCATGGAAGTCAAGGACGCTATTCAGGCGATGAAGGAATATATTACGAACACCGGCATCGGTCGCGTGAAAGTGAACTACCGTCTCCGCGACGCTATTTTCTCGCGCCAGCGTTATTGGGGCGAACCGTTCCCGGTTTATTACAAGGACGGCATGCCTTATACCTTGCCGGAAGACAAGTTACCGTTGGAGTTGCCGGAAGTGAAAGACTTCAAGCCGACCGCCGATGGTCGCCCGCCGTTGGGCAATGCAGAGAATTGGGAGTACGAAGGTCATCCGCTGGAACTTTGTACTATGCCGGGTTTTGCGGGTTCGTCCGCTTATTATCTCCGCTACATGGATCCGCATAACGACGAAGCACTTGTGGGCAAACAAGCCAACGACTACTGGCGTCAGGTGGATCTGTATTTAGGCGGTTCAGAGCACGCAACAGGACACTTGATTTACAGCCGTTTCTGGAATAAGTTCCTCTATGATTTGGGCTATGTATGCGAAGACGAACCGTTCAAGAAACTCATCAACCAGGGCATGATTCAGGGCCGTTCAAACTTCGTCTATCGTTACATCGGCGAAGGTGCGACAGGTAATCTGTATATATCGTACAACCTCATCGAGAACCCGGAATACAAGGACAAAGTGCAACCGATTCACGTAAACGTGAATATCGTCAACAACGACGTGCTCGATATCAACGCGTTCCGTGCATGGATGCCGGAGTTCAAGAACGCCGAGTTCGTCTTTGCCGATGGTACCTCGTCCGAACTCACGGGTTATACCGCCGGCGCAAAGCAGTATATCTGCGGATGGGCTGTGGAGAAGATGTCCAAGTCGATGTTCAACGTCGTGAACCCCGATGATGTCATCGCGAAGTTCGGAGCAGACACCTTGCGTCTCTATGAGATGTTCCTCGGTCCGTTGGAGATGTCCAAACCGTGGGATACCAACGGTATCGACGGCGTGCATCGTTTCCTCCGCCGCTTGTGGAACATGTACGAGAACATCACGGACGAGGAACCGACGAAAGAGGAACTCAAGAGCCTGCACAAACTCATTAAGAAGATCACGTGGGATGTGGAGAACTTCTCGTTCAACACCTCTATTCCGGCGTTCATGATTGCGCAGAACGAACTATCCGCACTCAAGTGCAACAAGCGTGCTATTTTGGAGCCCATCGCCGTTCTTCTTGCGCCGTACGCTCCGCATATCGCAGAAGAGATGTGGCATAGATGCCAAGCAATCGGCAATCAGCAATCAGCAATCAGCAATTTCGTTGTAAACGAATCGTGGCCGGAGTGCAACGAGGCGTACTTGGTTGAGGACACGCAGAAGTACCCTGTGCAGTTCAACGGCAAGGTGCGTTTCACGCTCGAGTGCCCGAAGAACACTCCGAAAGACGAGGTTGAGAAACTTGTCCTCGCCCACGAAGACACATCCAAATATCTTGCCGGCAATACGCCTAAGAAGATCATCGTCGTTCCCGGCAGGATTGTCAATATTGTGATGTAATCGCAAGTTATGGCAAAGAAGAAGGACATAGAAAAAGTTGAGTCCGCTCCATTGCAACCTTTGGAGAATATTGAAAACCTCATCCAAGTCATCCGCGGCAAGCAAGTAATTCTTGACCGCGACTTGGCGAGGTTGTATAGAGTAGAGACTTTCCGTCTCAATGAGCAGGTGAAACGTAACATAGAGCGTTTCCCGGAGGATTTCATGTTCCAACTCTCTAAAGAGGAGTTTGAAAATTGGAAGTCACAATTTGCGATATCCAATGAGGATGAATTTTCAAGATCACAAATTGTGACCTCAAACCCGGAAGATATAAATATGTCATCGCAAATTGCGAGGACATTTGAAACAAACATGTTATCGCAAAATGCGAGGACATCCCCTAAGAAGCGTCCTCTCTCCGCTTTACCTTACGCCTTTACGGAAAACGGTATTGCGATGCTCAGTAGTGTCCTCCGTTCCCCGATAGCCATAGCTACTAACATCCAGATCATGCGGGCGTTCACGGCGATGAGGCGGTTCATTGCGGCTAACGCGCAGGTCTTCCAACGGCTGGAGGTCATTGAACATACGCAACTAAGTTTAGCCGCTCACCAAGAGGAGGCTGATAAGAAGTTTGAAGAAATCTTCCGCCGTCTGGATGATGGCAGTGTCACGCCGAAACAAGGGATTTTTTATGACGGTCAGATTTTCGATGCCTATGTATTTATTACGGAACGCGTGCGCGAGGCAA
>Ga0310694_10000088_pt1 | contig 136934 bp, 129 predicted proteins | sample 174DNAGHGhighgp2_FD_203884 | JGI IMG/M metagenome (GOLD analysis project Ga0310694, IMG submission 203884) | Sheep rumen microbial communities from Palmerston North, Manawatu-Wanganui, New Zealand - 1742 DNA GHGhigh gp2 (v2) (version 2) | ecosystem: Host-associated > Mammals > Digestive...
CGGTGAAGATCTCTTTCTATGCCGTGGATGAGGCGCATTGTATCTCAGAGTGGGGCCATGACTTCCGACCGGAGTACCGGCGCATCCGTCCCATCGTGAATGAGATCGGACCGGCGCCGATTATCGCACTGACAGCGACGGCGACGGATAAGGTGCGCTCGGATATCAAGAAAAACCTCGGTATCCTCGATGCGAAGGAGTTCAAGAGCTCGTTCAACCGTCCGAACCTGTATTATGAGGTGCGTCCGAAGACGAAGGATGTCGACAAGGATATCATCCGTTTCATCAAACAGCACCCGGGCAAGAGCGGCATCATCTACTGTCTCTCGCGTAAGAAGGTGGAGGAACTGGCGGCCATTCTCCGGGCCAACGATATCAAGGCGGCGGCCTATCATGCCGGCCTCGACTCCCCCACACGTACCCAGACGCAGGATGACTTCCTGATGGAGAATATCGATGTGATCGTAGCGACCATCGCCTTTGGCATGGGCATCGACAAACCCGATGTGCGCTTCGTGATTCACTACGACATACCGAAGTCGCTCGAAGGCTATTACCAGGAGACAGGCCGTGCCGGCCGTGATGGCGGTGAGGGCATTTGCTTAGCCTTCTATTCGAGCAAGGACCTCGACAAGCTTGAGAAGTTCATGGAGGGTAAGCCGGTGGCGGAACAGGACATCGGCCGACAGTTGCTCGTAGAGACAGCGGCATACGCCGAGACGAGTGTCTGCCGACGGAAGATGCTGCTCCATTACTTCGGTGAGACCTATGACCGTGAGAATTGCGGCAACTGCGACAACTGCCTGCATCCGAAGACGAAGATCGAGGCGATGAATCAGTTGGTGACGGTCTTACAGGTCATCCAACGCATCAAGGAGAACTTCCGCTCCGACTATGTCATCGACTTCATCATCGGTAAGGAGACGGAGGAGATCATCGCCCATAAGCACCATGAACTGGATGAGTTCGGCATTGGCGAGGATGATGACCCGAAGATCTGGAACCCGGTCATCCGTCAGGCCCTGCTCATGGGCTACCTCAAGAAGGAGGTGGAGAACTACGGTATCCTGAAGATTACCTCGGCCGGTAAGAAGTTCCTCAAAGCTCCACAGTCGTTTATGATTGTCAAGGATGCGGAGTTCAACGACGATATTGACAGTGGCGGTGAGCACGAGGGGACGGCTGGTGCCCTCGATCCCACCTTGGCTGCCATGCTCCGCGACCTGCGTAAGAAGGTGTCGAAACGCATGGAGCGTCCGCCGTATGTCATCTTCCAGGATGTGAGCATCGACCAGATGGCCACCGACTATCCCGTGACCCTCGAGGAACTGAAGAATATCCAGGGTGTCGGCGAGGGGAAGGTGAAACAGCCCTATGCCAAGGAGTTCGTGGATCTCATCAAGAAATACTGCGAGGAGAACGACATCGAACGGCAGGTCGACATGCGGGTGCGTACCGTGGCGAAGAAATCGATGCTGAAGGTGAAGATCATCCAGAGCATCGACCGTCAGATCGCCCTCGATGACATTGCCAATGCCCAGGGCATCGACTTCGATGAACTGCTCTCTGAGATCGAGGCCATCGTCTATAGCGGCACCAAACTGAACATCGACTATTTCCTCGAGGAGGTGATGGACGAGGATCATATCGACGATATCTACGACTATTTCGCCGATTCTGATACCGACCGTCTCAGCGTCGCTCAGGAAGAACTCGGTGGTGACTACTCCGAGGACGAAATCCGCCTCGTCCGCATCAAGTTCCTGTCGGAAATGGCGAATTAGCGCTCAGCTGTGCTGAGCTAGTGAATAGTGAACAGTGAATAGTGGGAAAAGTAAGGTAGAAAGAGTTAAAAAATAACAAGGTATTGTAACTTTTCACTATTCACTATTCACTATTCACTACTTTTTTGTACCTTTGCACGCAATATTTAAAACAAAGGTAGATTATGGCTTCATTTATTGCAGACAAGATCGTGATGGACGGACTGACATTCGACGATGTCCTCTTAATTCCCGCTTATTCGGAAGTGTTACCCAAGATGGTAGAGTTGAAAACCCGCTTCTCGCGGAACATCCAGCTGAACGTGCCATTTGTGACGGCAGCGATGGATACCGTGACGGAGTCGCAGATGGCAATCGCCATTGCCCGCGAAGGTGGTATCGGCGTGATACACAAGAACATGTCGATCGAGGAACAGGCGCGTCAGGTGGCTATTGTCAAGCGTGCTGAGAACGGTATGATCTATGACCCCGTGACCATCCCCCTCGGCTCGACCGTTGCCCAGGCCTTGGATATCATGGCGGAGTATCATATCGGTGGTATTCCCGTGGTCGATGAAGAGAAACGCCTCGTTGGTATCGTGACCAACCGTGACCTGCGCTTCGAACGGAAGCTCGACCGACCGGTGGATGAGATCATGTCGAAGGATCATCTCGTGACCACCCATCAGCAGACCGACCTGATCTCGGCCGCTGAGATCCTGCAGAAGAATAAGATCGAGAAACTGCCCGTGGTGGACAAGGACAACCATCTCGTGGGTTTGATTACCTATAAGGACATTACGAAGGCCAAGGACAAGCCGATGGCCTGTAAGGATGAGAAAGGTCGTCTGCGCGTGGCTGCCGGTGTAGGCGTGACGGCCGACACCCTCGACCGTATGCAGGCACTCGTTGATGCGGGTGCTGACGCCATTGTCATTGATACGGCCCATGGTCATTCGAAGTCGGTCATCGAGAAACTGGTTGAGGCCAAAAAACACTTCCCCAATATCGATATTGTGGTGGGTAACGTGGCGACTGGCGAGGCTGCCAAGATGCTGGTCGACAATGGTGCCGATGCTGTCAAGGTGGGTATTGGCCCGGGCTCTATCTGTACCACCCGTGTCGTGGCTGGTGTGGGTGTGCCTCAGCTGAGTGCCGTCTATGATGTCTACAGTGCCCTGAAGGGTACCGACGTACCCCTGATAGCCGACGGTGGTCTGCGCTATTCCGGTGATATTGTGAAGGCCCTGGCAGCCGGTGGCTCCTGCGTGATGATCGGTTCATTGGTAGCCGGTACCGAGGAGAGTCCTGGCGACACGATTATCTACAACGGCCGTAAGTTCAAGAGCTACCGTGGTATGGGCTCGCTCGAAGCCATGGAACAGAAACACGGTTCGAAGGACCGCTACTTCCAGGGTGACACGAAGGAGGTGAAGAAACTGGTGCCTGAGGGCATCGCTGGCCGTGTGCCTTACAAGGGCACCGTTCAGGAGGTCATCTATCAGATGGTCGGTGGCTTACGCTCCGGCATGGGCTACTGTGGTGCTGCCACCATCGAGAAGCTCCACGAGGCCAAGTTCACCCGCATCACCAACGCCGGTGTCAACGAAAGCCACCCGCACGACATCACCATCACTTCCGAAGCCCCGAACTACTCGCGCCCGAACGATTGAAATGATAAATGATAAATGATAAATGATAAACGTAATAAATAAACGTAAGAAGGGGAAATTGAGTTAAAGGGATGACTGCAAATAATATTTTAGTAGATAAGACAATATCTTTTGCAATCAGAATAGTGAATTGCTGCAAATTTCTTGTAAACGACAAGAAAGAACTTGTGATGTCCAAGCAAGTGCTGAGAAGTGGTACAAGTATTGGCGCAAATGTTCATGAATGTATACAGGCTCAAAGCAAGGCAGATTTTGTCAGTAAGATGAGCATCGCGCTTAAGGAAGCAAGTGAGACCTCTTATTGGCTGATTCTGTTGAATAAGACGGATTATATATCAGATTCGGTGTTTAAATCCATCAAAGCGGATTTGGATGAAATCACGAAAATCATTATATCATCTATAAAAACGACTAAAAAGAACATGGATTATGAAAATAAGAAATAGGTGTTCCATGATAAGATGTGAATGTTTTATGATAAGGCATCGATGTCTCTTCGCGATAAGTTTATCATTTATCATTTATCATTTATCATTTCTTCCGGTGTTCTCCCAATCTTCGGACCCGATCGTCATGACGATCAACGGTGTCCCCGTTCCCCGCTCTGAGTTCGAATATAGTTACAACAAGAATAACGGCGCGGATGTGATTGACAAGAAGACCGTAGACGAGTATGTGGATTTGTTTATTAACTACAAGTTGAAAGTCGCGGCGGCGCTGGAGGCGAAATATGATACGCTGACGTCATTCAAACAGGAATACACCATGTACCGCGACCAACAGGTCCGTCCGACCATGGTGACCGATGCTGATGTGCTCCAGGAGGCCAAACGGACCTACGACCGTGCGAAAGAACAGGTCGGCACCCGTGGCCTGATTCTTCCCGCCCATATTCTGATCCGCGTCTCGACACAGGCCACATCGACTGAACAGGCCAAGGCCAGACAACGTATCGACTCGATCTACCGCGCCCTGAAGGGTGGGGCAGACTTCGCCGAACTGGCCCAGAAAGTGTCCGATGACAGGTCGACAGCTGCCAACGGCGGCCAGTTGCCCTACTGGATTCATCAGAACCAGGCCTTCAAGGAGTTCGAGGATGTCGCCTTTGCCCTCCAGACGGGTGAACTGAGCGCTCCCTTCCAGTCGCCCGTCGGCTGGCATGTCATTCTGATGAAAGGCCGCAAACAGTTGGAGCCCTTCGACTCGTTGAAGGTGCAGATTGTGAAGAGCATCGAACAGCAGGGCGTCCGTGATCAGATTGCCCAGCAGCGCGTAAAGTCTGAAGTGGCCGCCTCTAACGGTACAGTCACCGCCGAGAAGGTGATGGACCGTCGTGCGGACTCGCTCGCAGCCGCCGATCCCGAGATGAAATACCTCATGAAGGAATACCACGATGGTCTGTTGCTCTATGAGATCAGCAAAAAGATGGTCTGGGACAAGGGCAGCAACGATGAAGCTGGTCTCCAGGCCTATTTTAAGGACCACCAGAAGGACTACGCCTGGCCGGAGCCCCGTTACAAGGGTATTGCCTATCATGTCAAGGACAAGGCCGATGTGAAGGCCGTGAAGAAGAGTGTGAAGAAGCTGCCCTTCGACCAGTGGGCTGACAAGCTCCGTTCCACCTTCAATCCCGACTCCATCGTCCGTATCCGTGTTGAGATCGGTATCTTCAAGCCCGGTGACAATGCACTTGTGGATACAGAGGTCTTCAAGACCGCCCCGAAGAAAGGTGCCGACGAGAAACAGGCCACCATCCTGAAGGACTATCCCATCTCAGCCGTCTATGGCAAGAAGCTGAAGCGCCCGGAGAGTTATGCCGATGTCCGCGGTCAGGTGGTTTCCGACTACCAGGACATGCTCGAAAAGGCCTGGGTCTATGACCTTCGCCAGAAATACCCCTTCTCCGTCAATAAGGATGTTTTAAAAACCGTAAATAAGCATTGATTGTAAATAAGCATTGATGAAGACTACAAGAAATTTGATAATCGCCCTTTTCCTGGCTATGCCCCTCCTCGGCATCGCCTCCTATCCGATTATCCCGAGTTCTCCGGAATTTCCGCTAACTTCGCCCGCCGACTCCCTCCAGCCAGTTCCCCCTCAGTCGGTCATCGACGAGGTCATCTGGGTGGTGGGTGATGAGGCCGTCCTCAAGTCCGATGTCGAGGCCCTGCGCATGCAGGCTGCCTTGGAAGGCGTGAAGTGGAGTGGGGACCCCGACTGCACCATCCCCGAACAGATTGCCGTCAACAAACTCTTCCTCCATCAGGCGGATATCGACAGTATCGAGGTCACTGAGAACGACGTGGCGCAGGAGGTCGAACAGCAGATCAGCTACTGGTTGGAGATGGTCGATGGCTCCCGCGAGCGTTTGGAGGAATACAAGCACCAGTCGATCTCTCAGATGCGTCAGGAGATGCGTCAGGAGTTCCGCGACCGTCAGAAGATCCAGAAGATGAAGCGGAAGCTGGTCGAGGATATCTCTGTGACCCCGGCCGATGTGCGTCGTTATTTCAGCAACCTGCCTGCCGACAGTCTGCCGTACGTGCCGACCGAGGTGGAGGTACAGATTGTGACCATGACCCCGCGTATCACCCCCGAGGAGATCAACCGTGTGAAGGACGAGCTCCGCGACTATACCGAACGTGTCACCAAGGGCGAGACGTCTTTCCAGGCCTTGGCACGCCTCTATTCTGAAGACCCGGGATCGGCCCGTCAGGGTGGTGAACTGGGTCTCATGGGCCGTGCAACGCTGGACCCCGCCTTTGCCGCCGTGGCCTTCAATCTCACCGACCCGAAGAAGATCTCGAAGATTGTGGAGTCGGAGTTCGGTTTCCATATCATCCAATTGGTGGAGAAGCGTGGTGACAAGGTCAATGTGCGTCATATCCTGAAGAAGCCGGTGGTGGCTGAGGAGGATGTGGAGAAGGCCATCGGACGGTTGGACTCCATCGCCGCTGATATCCGCCGGGAACAGTTCTCCTTTGAGGAGGCTGCCAGTCTGTTGTCCGATGACAAGGACACCCGCAACAACAAGGGTCTGATGTCGAACACGAACATGCAGACCGGCCGTATCTCCTCCCGCTTCCAGATGCAGGACCTGCCGCAGGAGGTGGCGAAGGTGGTCGACACCATGCAGGTCGGCCAGATCTCACAGGCCTTCCGGATGATCAACCAGCGCGGCAAGACCGTCTGTGCCATTGTCAAACTGAAGAACCGTGTCGAAGGTCACAAAGCCTCGATTACCGAGGACTTCCAGGTCATGAAGGACGTGGTCCTCGCCAAGCGCAATGAGGAACGCATCCACCAGTGGGTTGTCAACAAGATCAAGTCCGTCTACACCCGCCTGAATGACAATTATCGTGACTGCAAGTTCGAGTACGAAGGATGGTTCAAATAAAATGATAAATGATAAATGATAAATGATAAAGTTTTGGCAATCAAAACGATTAAAAGGTATCTGGAATATGAAACAAAATAGCTTCAGCTCATTACGTTTATCATCATTGCGTTTATCATTTATCATTTATCATTTATCATTTATTCTCTTGTTCGGGGGATTCATATCGATAGATGCCCAAAAAAAGCGCTCTGTCAAAAAACGCCCTGCCCGAACCGCACGATCCACCGACAAGAGAGTCTACCTCGTTCACGCCGATGTCCTGCACTTCGACCAGTTCAAGAACCCTGATGCGACGATTTTGAATGGCAAGGTGCATTTCACGCATGTCGGGGCACGTCTCTACTGCGACAGTGCGTATTTCTACGAGGCCAGCAACTCCTTCGAGGCCTTCGGTCATGTGCGGATGTACCAGGGCGATACCCTCTCCTTGGTCTCCGACTACGCCTATTACGACGGCAACGAACAGATGGCGAGGGCCCGTTATAATGTGGTGCTCAAGAACCGCAAGACCACCCTCTATACCGACTCCCTCGACTTCGACCGTCTCTACGACAATGCCTATTTCTTCGAGGGCGGTAAGATGGTCGACGGTAAGACCACGCTGACCTCCGACTGGGGTGAGTACAATACCAAGTCGAAGATGTCGGTCTTCAACTTCGACGTGAAGATGAAGAGTCCGAAGTTCTACCTCACCACCGATACCCTTTATTACGACAATGCCCGTTCCATCGCCCATATCGTGGGTCCGTCGCATATCACCTCCGGCAATAGCACCATCTATTCCGAACAGGGCTATTACGACACGAACAAAGACCAGGCCATCCTCATGAACCGTTCTGTGCTCGAGAACCAGGGGAAGTCGATGGTGGGCGACAGTGTCTACTACGACAGTAAACTGGGCTTCAGCCAGGCCTTCCGTAATGTCATCTATGTCGACTCGGTCAACAAGAACAAGATGACCGGCAACTACGGCGAATACTGGGAGAACACCGGCTATGCGCTCTGTACCGACTCTGCGGTGGCCATCGACTATTCGCAGGGTGACTCCCTCTTTGTGCATGCCGATACGCTGAAAGTTGTCACCTTTAACATCGAGACCGACTCCGTCTACCGCAAGATCCACGCCTACCACCATGTCCGGGCCTATCGCACCGATGTACAGGCGGTCTGTGACTCCCTCGTCTACAACTCCCTCGACTCCTGTATGACGATGTATGACGATCCCATTGTCTGGAACTACAACCAACAGCTCCTCGGCGACCGGATTGACGTGTTCATGAAGGACTCCCTCATCGACCATGCCCATGTCATCAACAACGCCTTCTCCATCCAACAGTTGAAGAGCGACACGGCCCTCTACAACCAGGTGTCGTCGAAGGAGATGTTCGCCTATTTCATCGAGGGAAAGATCCACGAGACACGGGCCAAGGATAATGTGCTGATCGGCTATTTCTTCGAGGAGGGCGACTCCGTGGCGATCATCTATAACTACCAGGAGACGACCGAGATGCGTATGTTCCTGAAAGACCGGAAACTGGAGCGTGTCTGGACCCCAAAGACCTCCGGCACCATGTACCCGCCCAACCAGATTCCCCCCGACAAGAAGCGCCTCGACGGCTTCGCCTGGTACGATTACGTCCGTCCCCTCTCCCGCCACGACATCTTCCTCTGGCGCTCGAAGAAGTAAGTATTTCATTGCGTTTATCATTTATCATTTCTTTGCGTTTATCATTTATCATTTATCATTTAATATCTTTCTTCATTATTCATTATTAATTATTCATTAGATCATGGATCTCATCCGCCTTCTCCCCGACTCCGTCGCGAACCAGATCGCCGCTGGTGAAGTCATCCAGCGCCCGGCTTCTGTCATCAAGGAGCTGGTCGAGAATGCCGTGGATGCCGGGGCGAAGACCATCAACGTAATTGTGGTGGATGCCGGTCGTACGTCCATTCAGGTGATAGATGATGGTTGTGGCATGTCGCCGACCGATGCCCGTCTGGCCTTTGAACGCCATGCTACCTCGAAGATCAAACAGGCCGACGACCTCTTTGCCCTCCATACCATGGGTTTCCGTGGGGAGGCCCTGGCTTCCATCGCTGCGGTGGCACAGGTGGAACTGCAGACGCGTAGGACCACGGATGAGATAGGTACGCAGATCTCCATTGCCGGTTCGAAGGTCCTCGACCAGCAGCCGGTGGCGTGTCCCGTGGGCTGTAATTTCAAGGTAGAGAACCTCTTCTATAATGTCCCTGCCCGCAGGAAGTTCCTGAAGTCGAATGCCACCGAACTCAACAATATCCTCACGGCCTACGAACGCATTGCCTTGGTCTATCCCGACCTCCAGTTCACCTTCCATCACAACGGGGCCGAACTCCTGAACCTGCGCCCGGGCAGTCTCCGTCAGCGCATCACCGATGTCTTCGGCAAACAGTACGGTCAGGACCTTCTGCCGGTTGAGGCTGACACGGTCATGTGCCGGGTGACGGGTTTTGTGGCAAAGCCCGAGGCAGCGCGGAAGAAGGGCGGTCAGGACTATTTCTTCGTCAATGGCCGTTACATGAAGCATCCCTACTTCCACAAAGCCGTACTGACCGCCTACGAACGCTTGATTCCCGAGGGCATGCAACCCCCGTATTTCCTCTATTTCGACATCAACCCCGCCGATATCGATGTGAACATCCATCCCACGAAGACCGAGATCAAGTTCGAAAACGAACAAGCCATCTGGCAACTCCTTGTCGCCGTCGTCCGCGATGCCCTTGGCAAATTCATTGAAATCCCCTCCATCGACTTCGACACCGTTGACAAACCCGACATCCCCGTCTTCGATCCCTCTTCTTCCGCTCCTCTCGCCCCAAAGGTAACTTACGATCCATCGTACAACCCGTTTGAAAGGAGTAGAGTGGAAAGTGGAGAGAGGAAAGTGGAAAGAGATTACTCTGCTATATTCAATTCAAATGGTAATGAGTCTTATCCTGGTAATCATCAGAGTATTTCTCAATGGGAAAGTCTGTATCCAGGATCTTCTCAAGGAAATTCTGATACTTCTCAAGGGAATATTCAAGGGTCTGATCATACCTCTTTCCTCTTTCCTCTTTCCTCTTTCCACTCTAACTCTCCCACCGACCCTCACCTCGATGCATCTCCCACTCACTACCAATACAAAGGTCGCTACATCATGACGGCGGTGAAGTCCGGTCTCATGGTCATTGACCAGCACCGCGCCTCGGTCCGCATCCTCTTCGACCGTTACGCGACCTCCGCTTCTACCGCTCCTGCTACTTCTTCCGCCTCTGCGGCTTCTGCTGAAGGCGGAACGGCCCCTGCTGCCGCTTTCTCCTCCCAGCGCTTGCTTTTCCCCGAGACCCTTCAACTCGCCCCTTCTGAGGCCGTTCTGATGGATCAGATCCTCCCTGAACTCGCTACCCTTGGCTTCGATCTCAGTCCTTTGGGCGGTGGTACCTTCGCGGTGAATGGTATTCCTGCGGGGATGGACGGTGTTGACCCGTTGTCGTTGGTACAGCAGATCCTGGCTGATGTGGCCGACCACGATGCCCAGTCTGGCGCTGTTTCCCACTCCCTCGACCTTTCCGTTACCCAGTCCCTCCATCTCTCCTTAGCCCGCGCTGCCGCGATCCCCTACGGCCAAGTCCTCTCCAACGACGAAATGGAATCCCTCGTCAACACCCTTTTCACCTGCTCCAACGTTAACTACACCCCCGATGGCTCCCCCATCCTCGTCATCCTTCCCCAATCCGACATAGATTCCCTTTTCTCAAAGCGTTGATTTCTTTATCATTTATCATTTATCATTTATCATTTTTCCTTGGAATCGTTAAAAAACGTCAATTTTCGAAAACTTTTCACTATTCACTATTCACTATTCACTTTTTTATTGTACCTTTGCACTCGCTTTTGAAAAAAGCAGTAAAAAGGACAAAGAAATCCGGGCGTTTAGCTCAGCTGGTTTAGAGCATCTGCCTTACAAGCAGAGGGTCGGCGGTTCGAATCCGTCAACGCCCACAAAAAGAACTTCGACCTCGAAGTTCTTTTTTTATTATCCTTTTATTGAAACTAATTCCCGTAATAACCCGTAATATCCATAATAATATTATGGTCATTATGATTAATTATGGCAATTTGTTTTTTCCTTTCTCTTTCTTCATTATTCATTATTCTTTATTCATTAAATTGTCATTTATCATTTCATTACGTTTATCATTTATCATTTATCATTTATCATTTTATACTTTTTTATCATTTCTCCTTTCTCCTTTCTCATTTATTCTTCGTACCTTTGTGCCGCATTAAACTAAGTAAACTGACTTATGATTTGGAATCAGAACATTGAATGCATGGATCGCGAACAACTTCGCGAGATTCAGAGCCGTCGGCTCGTTAAAATGGCAGAGTACGTCTACCACAACACCCCCTTCTACCGTCAGAAATTCCAGGAAATGGGCTTGGAGCCCGGCGATATCAAGAGCATCGACGATATCGTGAAACTCCCGTTTACTAACAAGCTCGACCTGCGCGATAACTACCCCTTCGGTCTGGCCGCTGTGCCCATGTCACAGATTGTCCGTATCCACGCCTCGTCGGGTACGACGGGCAAACCCGTGGTCGTGCTCTACACCCGTAAGGACCTGGCCATGTGGACGGAGTCGATCTCCCGTGCCTTCACGGCCTACGGTTGTACGAAGGACGATATCTTCCAGGTGTCCTATGGCTACGGCCTTTTCACCGGTGGCCTCGGTGCGCACGACGGTGCCACGAACATCGGTGCCTCGGTCATCCCGATGTCTTCCGGCAACACACAGAAGCAGATGACGCTGATGCACGACTTCGGGGCGACGGTTCTCTGTTGTACGCCGTCGTATGCCATGTTCCTGGGCGAGGCGATGAAGGAGTGCGAATGGCCCCGCGACGAGTTCAAGTTGAAGATCGGTGTCTTCGGCGCAGAGCCGTGGACGGAGAAGATGCGCGTGAAACTCGAGGCATCGCTTGGTATCAAGGCCTATGATATCTACGGTCTGAGTGAGATTGCAGGTCCTGGTGTCGGTTACGAGTGCGAACACCAGTGCGGTACCCACCTGAGCGAGGACTACTTCTACCCGGAGATCCTCGACCCGAAGACCGGTGAGCCGTTGCCTGAGGGCACGCTCGGTGAACTGACCTTCACCCACCTCACGAAGGAGGGTATGCCGTTGCTCCGCTACCGCACCCACGACCTCACCGCCCTACACTATGATAAATGTACGTGCGGGCGCACGCTCGTGCGTATGGATCGTATTCTGGGCCGCTGCGACGATATGCTCATCATCCGTGGTGTCAATGTGTTCCCCTCACAGATCGAGGATGTCATCCTCAAACTCCCCGAGTACGAGCCCCACTTCCTGCTCATTGTCGATCGTGTCAACAATACCGACACCTCCGAACTGAAGGTCGAGGTCAAGGAGGAGTACTTCACCGACGACATGGCGACGATGGTCGGTCTGCAGAAGAAGCTCGAAGCCGAGCTCCGCAGTGTCATCGGCCTCGGCTTCAAGGTGAAGCTCGTCGAGCCCAAGGGCATCGAACGCTCCGAGGGCAAGGCCAGGCGCGTCATCGACAAACGCCAACTCTAATTATCTATAATCTATAGTCTATAGTCAAAAACTCTAATCGTCATAAATATGAAAGCAAAACAACTCTCCGTGTTCCTCGAGAACAAATCTGGTCGTCTGACCGAAGTGACAGAAGCCCTCGGCACTGCCGGTATTAACCTTTCCGCTATGTCGATTGCCGACAACTCCGACTTCGGCATCCTGCGTTGTATCGTGTCTGACCCCGACAAGGCCTACCAGGTCCTGAAGGAGCAGCACTTCGCCGTGAAGATCACCGACGTGATCGGTTTCGTCTGCCCCAATGTCAGCGGTTCCCTGGCCGTCGTGCTCAAGCACCTCTCCTCCAAGGGCATCTTCATCGAGTACATGTACTCCTTCGCCAATGGCAACGTGGCCCATGTCATCATCCGTCCCTCCGACCTCGAGGCCTGTGAGGCCGCCCTCGCTGAAATCAAGGTCGATCTCCTCGCGGCGAATGATCTCTACCAGCTATAAAATTATAGGGAGAGGAAAGAGAATACTCTGCTACTTCTACTTTCCTCTCTCTTTATTCATTATTCATTATTCTTTATTCATTAAATCGGTCATTTAAAGATTTTTATCATTTATCATTTATCATTTATCATTTTTATTTGTTACCTTTGCACCCGAATTTCGACACACTTGAATATTTGAGAGACGAATAGAAAGATAATTATCGATAGTTAGGACTACAAAAAATGGATTTATCATTGTTGACAGCCATCTCGCCTATTGATGGCCGCTACAGGAGTAAGACGGAGCCGTTGGCAGAATACTTCTCTGAGTATGCGCTGATCAGATACCGCATCCGTGTGGAGATCGAATACTTCATCACGCTCTGTGAACTCCCTCTGCCCCAGTTGGCAGATTTCGACCATAGCCTGTTTGAACCGTTACGTGACATCTACAGACAGTTCACGCCCGCCGACGCCCAGCGGGTGAAGGACATCGAGTCCATCACGAATCATGATGTCAAAGCCGTAGAATATTTTATCAAAGAGAAGTTTACGTCCCGCCAAAAAGAATTCATTCATTTTGGCTTGACATCCCAAGACATCAACAACACCTCCGTCCCCCTCTCGATCAAGGAGGCGCTGGCCGATGTCTACATCCCCCTGCTCGAGGAACTGATCGAACAGCTCCACGACTATGCCGAGGCCTGGAAGAATGTTCCCATGCTCGCCAAGACCCACGGACAGCCGGCATCGCCGACGCGCTTGGGTAAGGAGATCATGGTCTATGTCTATCGTCTCGAGGAACAGCTCCGTTCGCTGAAGGACACCCCCATCACCGCAAAGTTCGGTGGCGCTACGGGCAACTTCAATGCCCACCATGTAGCCTACCCCCAGTACGACTGGCGTGACTTCGGCAATCGCTTCGTCTCAGAGAAGCTGGGCTTGGAGCGGGAACAGTACACCACCCAGATTTCCAACTACGACTGGTTGGGCGCGCTCTTCGATGCCATGCGTCGTATCAACACGATTGTCATCGACCTCGACCGCGACTTCTGGATGTACATCTCCATGGACTATTTCAAGCAGAAGATCAAACAGGGTGAGGTAGGGTCGAGTGCGATGCCCCATAAGGTGAACCCCATCGACTACGAGAACTCGGAGGGTAACCTCGGGATTGCCAATGCCATCCTGCAGTTCCTCGCCGCGAAATTGCCGGTGAGCCGTCTGCAGCGCGACCTGACCGACTCGACCGTCCTGCGCAACGTGGGTGTGCCGATGGGTCATGCCCTCATCGCCTTCCAGAGCACGTTGAAGGGTCTGCGCAAGCTCATCCTCAACGAACAGAAGCTGCAGCAGGATCTCGACAATACCTGGGCCGTGGTGGCCGAGGGTATCCAGACCATCCTGCGCCGTGAGGCCTATCCCAATCCCTACGAGACACTGAAGGCCCTCACCCGTACCAACGAGGGCATCACGGCCGAGACCATCGCCCGCTTCATCGACACCCTCGACGTCTCTGAGGCTGTCAAGGACGAGCTCCGCGCCATCACCCCCGCGACTTACACTGGAATTTAAAGCCTATATATATATTAATAAGGTATAAACAAAAAACGAGTAAAAATGGATATTGAGAACAAAAACCAAGAGAACATGCCACAGCGTCCGGGCCGTTCACCGCGCCCCCGTATACATACAGGTCAGCATTCTGCGACAGAACGCCCGACCTTTAAGCGCGACAGCGACGAGGGCGGATTCCGTCCCGAGGGCTTCGGTGCAGGACTGCAGTCATCACCGCGCCCCAGTGGCTATCAGCCCCGCCAGCCCAGAGAAGGCGGTTACCAGCCGAGAGGCGGATATCAACAACCCAGAAATGAGCAAGGATATCAACCACGCAGTGGTTATCAGTCGAGAGGCGGATACCAGCAGCGTCCTCAGGGTGAGGGCGGTTACCAGCCGAGAGGCGGCTATCAGCAGCGTCCTCAGGGTGAGGGTGGCTATCAGCAGCGCGGCGGTTATCAGCCGAGAGGCGGCTATCAACAGCGTCCCCAAGGCGATGGCGGTTACCAGCCGAGAGGCGGTTATCAGCAGCGCGGCGGATACGGTGCCCCCGCCGGTGGCTATAACAAATTCAATAAAGGTGGCAAGCCCTATGGTGCTCCCTATAAGAAACAACGTCAGCATACGGCCGACTACGATCCGAATGCCAAATACAGCATGAAGAAGCGCATCGAGTACAAGGAGGTCAACTTCGATCCCAACGAGCCTCTGCGTCTCAACAAGTTCCTGGCCAATGCCGGTGTCTGCAGCCGTCGCGAGGCCGACGAGTTCATCCAGGCTGGTGTGGTCACTGTCAACGGACAGGTGGTCACCGAACTGGGTACGAAGGTGCTGCGTACCGACGAGGTACGTTTCCACGACCAGCCCGTCACCATCGAGAAGAAGGTGTATGTGCTGCTCAACAAACCCAAGGACTATGTCACCACGGCAGATGATCCTCAGCAGCGTAAGACGGTGATGGACCTCGTGAAGAACGCTTGTCCGGAACGTATCTATCCCGTTGGCCGTCTCGACCGTAACACCACGGGTGTGCTCCTGCTCACCAATGACGGTGACCTGGCTTCGAAGCTCACCCATCCCAAATACCTCAAGAAGAAGATCTACCATGTCTTCCTCGACAAGGCCTGCTCAGCCCACGACTTGGAGCAGATTGCCACCGGCATTCAGTTGGAGGATGGTGAGATCAAGGCCGACGATGTGCAGTACGCGCATCCCACCGACAAGAAACAGGTGGGCATCGAGATCCACTCGGGCAAGAACCGTATCGTCCGTCGTATCTTCGAGTCCCTCGGCTACAAGGTCATCAAACTCGACCGCGTCCAGTTTGCCGGCCTCACCAAGAAGAACCTCAAGCGCGGTGACTGGCGGTACCTGACGGAGGAGGAAGTGGATCGCCTTCGCATGGGAGCATACGAGTAAGCGCCTATGCTAGGCTAGTGAATAGTGAAAAGTGAATAGTGAATAGTCAAAAATGAATAGAACGAAAATAATCGACGTGCTGAAAAGCACGGAATATGGCAAGGAGGTCTGCGTGAAGGGATGGGTACGAACCCACCGCTCTTCGAAGGCCGTCGACTTCATTGCCCTCAATGACGGTTCGACCATCAAGAACGTCCAAATCGTCGTTGACCCGACGAAATTCGATGAAGAGTTGTTGAAGCAGATCACCACCGGCGCTTGCATCAGCGCCGTCGGTACCCTTGTCGAGAGCCAGGGCGCCGGTCAGAGCAGTGAGATCCAAGCCACGAACATCGAGATCCTCGGTCTCTGCGGCAACGACTACCCGATGCAGAAGAAAGGCCAGAGCTTCGAGGCCATGCGTAAAAACGCCCACATGCGTCTGCGCACCAATACCTTCGGTGCCGTGATGCGCATTCGCCACAACATGGCGATGGCCATCCATACCTATTTCCACGAGCATGGCTTCTTCTATTTCCATACCCCGCTGATCACAGCCTCCGACTGTGAAGGAGCCGGCAACATGTTCCAGGTCACCACGAAGAACCTCTACGACCTGAAGAAGGACGAGCAGGGTAAGATCATCTATGACGATGATTTCTTCGGTGAGCAGACCTCGTTGACCGTCTCCGGTCAACTCGAGGGTGAGCTCGGTGCGACAGCCCTCGGTGCCATCTATACCTTCGGCCCGACCTTCCGTGCCGAGAACTCCAACACCCCCCGCCACCTGGCAGAGTTCTGGATGGTGGAGCCCGAGGTGGCCTTCCTCGACCAGGAAGGACTGATGGATCTTGAGGAGGACTTCATCAAATACTGTGTCCGTTGGGCACTTGACAACTGTCAGGACGACCTGGCCTTCCTCAACCAGATGATCGACAAGTCACTCATCGCCCGTCTCGAAGGTGTCCTCAAGGAAACCTTCGTCCGCCTCCCCTACACCGAGGGTATCAACATTCTTCAGGAGGCCATCAGGAACGGCAAAAAATTCGAGTTCCCCTGCAACTGGGGTGACGACCTCGCTTCCGAGCATGAGCGCTACCTCGTCGAGGAGCATTTCAAGAAGCCCGTCATCATGACCGACTACCCAAGAGAATTTAAATCATTCTATATGAAACAGAACGACACAGTGGGGACTGTCCCTGCTGTGAGCAGCGAAGCGAATTACAGAGGGACTGTCCCCAATGTGTCGTCCGTTGGCTACAACGGAAGCATCGCCCCCGGCCCGACCATGCAGGGCACCGACGTCCTCTTCCCCCAGATCGGCGAAATCATCGGCGGTTCGGTCCGCGAAGAATCCTACGACAAGCTCATGGCCGAGATCAACCGTCGCGGGATGGACCAGACCCATCTCTGGTGGTACATCGATACCCGTCGCTGGGGTTCCTGTCCTCATGCCGGTTTCGGACTGGGCTTCGAACGCCTCATTCTCTTCGTGACTGGTATGCAGAATATCCGCGACGTCATTCCGTTCCCCAGAACACCGAAGTCGGCCGAATTCTGATAAAAAATCGCAAAAATACTTGTTTTTTCAAAAAAAAGTATTAATTTTGCATGCGAAATGGATTAAACAACCAATAATATATAATAATAAATAAGGTATAGGAGGACCTGTAATCACTACAAAGCAGAAACAATGACAACAAAAAGTGTGCAAACCCCGATAAATAAAGAGGATTTCGCGCAAAAATCACTGATTTTTGTAAGAAAATGCCTTAAAATCGCAAGTTTTTACGATTTTTTTAAAAAAAAGTTGGATTTTGCTTGCAAGATTTGAGAATTATATCTATATTTGCACCAAAAATGTAAATCCGCAAAGGAAATACATGCCGTTTATGGTAGCCTAAAGCGCCAAAAAGGCGGCGAAAATTGAGAGAAAAAAGAAAGAAAAAGAAGTACAACAAACTTTATTATTTTATTTTTTTATTAATTTAAATTATTAATTGTATGAAAAGAAAGATTTTCAGTAAACTGCTTATGGGAGCATTCTTGATTGCTTCTGTAAGTTCTTTCGTTTCTTGTAAGGATTATGATGATGACATCAACAACCTTCAGAAACAGATCGATGCAGCTGCATTGAAGGCTGAGCTGACAACTCTTCAGACCAACCTGGCTGCCCAGATTGCTGCTGCTCAGTCAGCTGCTCAGGCTGCTCAGGCTGCTGCCGAGAAGGCTCAGGCTACTGCTAACAACGCAGCTACTAAGGATGCGCTGGAAGCAGTTAAGACACTGGCTACCGCTGCCGGTACTGATGCTGCCAAGGCAATTGCTGATGCTGCTAACGCACAGAACACTGCTGACGTAGCTAAGAGCGCTGCTACTGCTGCCCAGGAGGCTGCTGCTGCTGCTCAGAATGTTGCTAACGGTGCTTCTGACAAGGCTGCTACTGCACTGGCTGACGCTGCTAAGGCTTTGGCTACTGCTGAGGCTGCTAGCGCTACTGCTACTGCTGCAAATGCTACTGCTAGCGCTGCTGATGCTACCGCTAAGGAGGCTAAGGCAACTGCTGACAACGCTATTGCTGCTGCTGGTAACGCTACAACCCAGGCTGCTGACGCTGTGAAGGCTGCTGGTGAGGCTAAGGCTGCTGCCGAGGCTGCTAAGTATAACGACGAGGCTGTGAAGCTCCTCATCGCTCAGGCTCAGGCTTCTGCTGACGCTGCTGCTGAGGATGCCAAGGAGGCTGCTGAGGCTGCTGCCGCTGCTGTTCTGGCTTCTGCTTCTGCTACCGAGGACGCTGCTACCGCTAAGGAGGCTGCTGCTAAGGCTGATGAGGCTATCAAGGAGGCTATTGCTAATGCTACAAAGGCTATCGAGGAGGCAACTGATGCTAAGATCAAGACTGCTGTTGCTGAGGCTGTTGCTAAGATTCCAACTGACCAAAGTGAGGCTGTTGCTGAGCAGGCTGCTGCTATTGAAACTCTGAAGGGTAACCTCCAGACACTGGCTGATGCTCAGGGTAAGCTTGCTACTGCTGAGGGTCTGTCTTCTGCTGTTACTGAACTCGAGGGCAAGATCGGTGGCGTCGCTGATGCTGCTGCTACCGCTGCTGTCGCTGCTGCTGCTGGTACAATCGCAGAGGCTTTCGACGCTCTGTATACCGCTGTTACAAGCGTTGAGCTCGTTGGTACATTTACTGGTAAGAATTTCAATCCCGATGCAGATTCTAAGACTTATCCCCTTGGATGGGATGCTGCTACTATGAGTAGTGCTGCAGGTTTCGATCTTAACTTCGTCTTCGGTAAGATGGCTTGGACCGCTACCTTCGGTGACAAGGAAACTGAGAACCTGGACGATGATGCTGTTGAGAAGATCTCTTATACGAAGGGTGCTGACATCCGTGCAGAGCGCGCACTGTTGATTCGTGTGAACCCGACAAATGCCACCTTTACAAAGGATCAGGTGAAGTTCATCAACTCTAAGCTGGAGACTCTCGATGATATCATTGAGATTGATGAGCCGTATCGTTTCAAGGGTATGATTACACGTGCTTCTCAGGAGAGTGGCTTGTGGGTAATTCCTGTAAGTGTTAAGAAGGACGTTGATTTCAATAAGTTCAACGAGACTACTTACTACAAGGCTTCTGGCGATTGGAAGTACTACACTGCAGATGAAGCAAAGAAGGGTCAGATTCCTTCTGGCTATGAGGTAGGTAACCTTAAGGTGCCTAACTATAAAGCTAAGCTTTATGCCGTTGCTATCAACAATACTGTTGATCCTGAGGATGCCGCAGTATCTCGTTATGTAGCTTCTACTTATGATGTGTCTGCTACCTATGAGAATTACTATCCTGCAACATCTCTGGATGGTTTGTTCCAGTGGACATTGGATAATAAGGACAAGTACGGAACTACTGTGAAAGGCGGTATTACTGATGGTAAGGTTTGGTATGGTAACACAATCCACAACCGTTGGGTATATGGCTATTCTGAGACAGATCCTGGCATTCGTAGCTACGATCAGAGAAATGCTTATACTGCTGTTGCTGACGCTATGGAAAAGAGATGGACTCTTTGGGGTACTTCTACTGATGAGTACAAGGCTGGTCTCGTAGCTCCTACCGCAGCTGAGCCTACTAAGTCTATTGAGAAGACTGTCAAGGGTGCCAAGAAGTATAATACTGAGAATGATGCTACTGACGATCGTTTCTATAATGACTATCTGACCATTGCTCATGTTGGTGATCCTATCAAGGTAAAGCTTACAGAATACCTGCAGAAGAAGGTTGAGTACTGGTACATCTCTTACGACTTCGAGCTGAACGCTGTTGAGTCTAAGCCCTCTGAGTGGGAGGCTTGGCAGAGCTATCAGGATGGTATCGAGGGTATCTACAAGACCGTTCGTGGTGATCAGTCTATCGATCTGATTATCAACAAGTCTACTGCACAGGGTGACGTAATCGGTTTCCGTATCTGGGCTGTTAACTATGATGGTTCACTCGTGGATCCCGATGGTAAGGCATTCTATGTAAAGGTTGGTGAGGAGCCCGATGCTAAGGAGCTGAAGATTGATGTAGATATTATGGCAGTTAATGCTACTACTGATATGGCTACTGATTATGTCAAGGATGTTACCGATAAGTATACTGCAGACAAGGATTACAATGTGAGCATTATCAAAGAGATTACCGGTAATGATTTCGCTTCATTGTCATTGTACAGCTACCGGGCTAACGATTATGTATGGTTGAGCGGAAATAAGATAACAAATGGTTCTGTTTCTATTTACTATGCACTTTTGGATAAAGACAAGAAAGTTGCTACAGATTGGAAGGATGTCAAGTACATCAAGGCTGGTATTCCTGGTAATCAGTTGAAACAGTGGAAGAATGGTAGTAAGTTAACTTATTCATTCGATGGCGTGCGTAATGATGTCAACAATAAGGAGAGATATCGTATTACAATCAACTTCACGAAGAAGATGCCAGATGATGCTTGGACAAAGGCTCACCACTTCGATGGTAAGATTGTTTGGAAGCCCGAGGCTGGTTACGATGCAGCTGAGAATACGCTGACTGTTTATCCGAAGCCTTATTCTTCTAATTTGGGTGGTGGTTACGTTTTGAATCCTCATTATATTGCTGCCGCAGCTCCTGCTCCTGCTGAGTTCTGGTGGAGATGGAATGGTACAGCTGCTACTCCGTTGGCTGATTTCATCGATGATGCTACGTGGTTGACTTGGACTGCTGATGCTGCAAATGCAGGTGTTCGTAATATGTACGACTACATCTCTAAGCCTGAGACAACAGATGCATTCCCAAGAGAGCTTTATAAGTTCGAATTCAAGAATCTTCCGACAGAACTTGTTGCTAATGTCAATGCTCCTGCTGGCGCACCTGCTACTGCAGACTATGTGACTGAGTGGGATAATATTGCCACAAATAAGTTGGGTGATAAAGCTGTTGTTGCTGTTAGATCGTCAGCAGTTCGCAGCGAAAGCACTTATACAACCAATTTGAAGTACACCTATAAGGATATCAGTTTGGAGCGTTTGGCTGACGATTCTGGTTGGAAGACTTCAGGTCTTGGTTCTACCGGAGGTAAGTATTGTGATTGGGTTGCTAATGCAACAACATTCTCTACCGACTTCAAGGATGCTTTGGATCTTGTGTCTTACGGAACTGAGGTTGAGTACTTGAAGTATGATAAATGGGAGAAGAATTCAATTGATGTTCCAGTTATAACTTCTTCACCTGTTCTAAAGGATGATAAAGTTTATATTGCTTGGAGAGGTGGTAATGGTACATTCGATTGGTTCCACGCAGCAGCTGAAACTCAGAATGCAGCAGAACTGTTCCAACTTGCTTTGGATGATCATTCTGTCGCTGGTGGCACACCCGTAAATAATTCTAAGGAATTCGTTGCCAGCACCTATAAGAAGGATTATACCATTCACACTGCTCTGACTAATGACTTGACAACACTCCTGCAGCCTATTATGACTTTGCCAAGTTGGACTCTTGCACAAGGCGCATTGGTTGGTACAAACTACACTGGTGCAGGTTTGGATGACTATCACTTCGTGAAGGCTCATTATGAGTTTGATAATCCTGCTACGCCTGCTGATGAGACTGGTACGATCAAGGTTGAACTGAAGGGTCAGGTTGCTAAGTATCTGAAGATTGCAGCTGGTTCTACTGTGGATGCTATCACATTCGAGAAGATCTCTGGTATCGCTTCACCGACTCAGAACTGGGATGGTACGATTGAGATTACAGGTTACGACGTATTCGGTAAGGGTCATACCTACCAGATTCCTGTTGTCCTCCTGTACAACTTCTAATCTAACAGATTCGAAATCATAGAATCTAAAATAACCCAAGGGGAGTGCCCATTACGGGGTGCTCCCCTTTTCATGAAAAGAAAATGAAGAAATTATTTTTATTTGCTGTATTGAGTCTTTCGTTCCTGACAATCGTTAGTTGTAGCGATAAGAAAACGTTGCAACAGACCAAAGGCGTGGTGACTGATATCAAGACGATCAAGGATTCTCTGGTGACTGCTAAATTAGCTGTTGACGGTGATACTCTTCTCTTCAAATTGGCTGATGCGCGTTTTGTGAATGGTATGTTCATCAAGGACGACTCCGTACAGATTGATTATATTGAAGGTCAGGGTGACACGCTTCGTGCGTTGGTCATCAACGTCCTACCGAAGGCCGTTCAATATATTGATCTGAATAGCGCACCGAGTGATACACTTGTCACACGTACGATGGAGCATGAAGATTCCTTGCAGTAATAATTAATTATTTAGTTTTGTATAATGAAGACATTAAAGACTTTACTCGCAGCTGCGCTGATGCTGTTTAGTGCATCTGCAATGGCCCAGGCAACCTATGAGGCTGCTGACGGCACAAAGTATGAGTTTAAGAAGCATGCCTTCTTGAATGTTGAGGGTGGTGTTCAGTACACGCTCGGCGAAGCTGCCTTCGACAAACTGCTCTCTCCGAATGTCCAGCTCGGTCTGGGCTATCAGTTCAGCCCAATCTTCGGCGCCCGTATCCAGGCCAATGCCTGGCAGTCAAAGGGTGGTTGGAATGGTTTCCGTACGCAGGTGGGTCTCCAGCCCTACACCAACGACTATTCGTATAAGTATGTGGCGCCTGGTATTGACCTGATGTTCAACCTCTCGAACCTCGTCTGTGGTTGGAATCCCAACCGCGTGTTCAACCTGACCGCTTTCCTGGGTGGTGGTGCTAACATCGCTTGGGATAATGGCAAAGCCAATGAGATTGCTGCCAACCTGAAGGACCTGAACGCTTACAACCTCCGTTATGTATGGGATGGTTCTACCGTTCGTGCCTTCGGTCGTGGTGGTCTCGAGGCTGCCATCCGTCTGAGCGACGCCGTCGCCCTGACCATCGAGGGTAATGCCAATATTCTCTCTGACCGTTACAACTCTAAGAATCACAGTGGTAGCAACATGAAGGCCGACTGGTACTTCAATGCCCTGCTTGGTCTGAAGGTGAACCTCGGTAAGACCTACAATAAGATCCTGCCACCGCCGCCCGCACCCGAGCCCGAGCCCGAGCCTGTGGTGGTTCCCGAGCCTGCACCTGCACCCGCACCTGCTCCTGTAGTTGAGAAGATTGAGCCAATTCGTCGTGACATCTTCTTCCTCATCAACAAGACCGTGATTCGTGATACCGAGGCTCAGAAGGTAAAGGATATTGCTGACTACATGAAGAAGTATCCCGAGAGCAAGGTGGTGGTTACTGGTTATGCTGATGCTGGTACTGGTAATGACAAGATCAACGATCGTCTGGCTGCTGGCCGTGCCGATGCCGTCGTGAAGTCACTGATCAACGACTACGGTATTTCTGAGTCGCGTATCTCTTACGACAGCAAGGGTAGCCGTGTTCAGCCGTTCGCTGAGAATGATCTCAACCGTGTAACTATCTGTATCGCTGAGTGATTACAGAATGCTAAATAGTTTTAAATCCTCTGGCTATTGGATATCAATAGCCAGTGGATTTATCTTTTTTTTAATACCAACCTTATCCATCCTGTCATTGACGGGATGTCCCCTTTTTATGAAATAAGGTCTCAATCTTATTCATAAAACTATGAAAATCACAGTGATTACCGTCTGCTACAATGCTGCACAGACAATCGAGCAGACCATCTTGTCAGTGATCCATCAGACCTATTCGCAAATAGAATATATCATAGTGGATGGGGCGAGCACAGATGGAACGCTTGATATTATACAAAAGTATCAACAATATATTGCTTGTTTAATCTCTGAGCCTGATTCTGGTGTTTATGATGCCATGAATAAGGGCATACGTTATGCATCTGGTGATTTCATTTTGTTTCTTGGCGCAGATGATATTTTGTATAATAATACGGTGTTTCAAAACTTAGCAGCCAAGATGATAGATATGAACGTCGTTTATTACGGTAATGTTATACAGTTGCCATCTCAAAAGCGCTATTGGGGTAAGTTCAATAAATATAAGTTTGGCATGGGAAATATTTGCCATCAATCTATTTTTTATCCTAGGCAAGTATTTAACCATGATTTATTTGATACTAAGTATACGGTTTATGCTGACTATGTCTTTAACTTGAGATTATATAACACAGTTAGATTTGTTTATATTGGCGAAGTAATTGCTTATTTTGATGTTAGAGGTATTAGTAGTAGAAGTGTAGATGTGAACTTCAATAAAGACAAGTACAGACTCATTATTAATTATTTAGGCTATGTCCCTCTTTTCTGCAGAGGTTTATATCATGGCTTGGTTTTTCTGAGGAATTTTTTTCTTAGAAAATAAAGTATAGTATGGTTGATGTCTCTATTATTATTGTCAATTTCAATACATCAGAGTTGACCTTAGATTGTGTTGACAGTATAAGAGCTTATACAAGCGGTGTCACCTATGAAATCATTGTTGTGGATAACCATTCGGAACCAAAGGATATAGATCGATTAAGAAATAATTCTTTTTTTTCTTTAATCTGTAACAATCAAAATTTTGGTTTTGGTTATGCTAACAATATAGGAATAGCGCAATCCTCTGGAAAATATATTTTTTTGCTAAATTCTGATACGAGATTGTTATCAAATATCATTCTCGAAATGTTTGAATTTTCAGAATCACATATCGGAATGGGAGCAGTGGGGTGCTTGTTACTGGGCGAGAATAATCAAGATATTCACTCTGCCGGCGCTTTTAGAAGTCCGTTATCAATGTTGAGCAATTTTTTCTGCAAGCTATTCTGCTTACCAGATTATGACAAAAGATTACTGCGTCGGATAAATAATAAAGCCTATTTGGATGTTGATTATGTGACAGGGGCAGATTTATTCTTGAAACGCTCTCTTTTTGACGAAGTGGGTGGCTTCGACCCGAACTTTTTCATGTACAATGAAGATTCTGATCTGCAACTGAGAATTAAGGAACAAGGATTGAGAAGGGTGATCCTCAATTCAAGAAGTATCATACACTTATGTGGAGCTTCTCAAAGAGGGGAAATGACATTTCAAAAATATGCTATCAGACAGAAAAGCCTGAAATATTATGTGAAGAAAAACTTCTCAGGAGCGAGTTATTGGCTAATGTCAGTCACTATTTTCTTTTCCAATATAAAAAACCATCTCCTTCTGTTGAAACAATGACAGTTCATAAAGTGGACAAGATATACTATTTGATGGCAATCTTAATTGTTTTTTGTTTGCACGGCAATGATATTAAGATTTCTATTCTCAAAGTATCTGAGATGATACTTCTCATATTTGGAATTCTGAACATTTATCGTTTTCATAAGATAACGAAGCAGTTTTTGTGGATTTTTTCTGTCTTTTTGATGATCACTTTCGCCCATAACACTTTTATGGATTTTGACACAAAGGTGGCAACTAATTTTCTGCAAATGCCATATTGGTGTTCTATAGGACGTTTTGTTGAATTATTCTGCTGCCTATCTTTCATAGAGTTAGTTATTGCCTACTTCAAAAGAAGCAGTTTCCAGAATTCAATAAATACGCTTTGTAGGTTTAACATCTATTTTTGCATTGTATTTTTGGGTGTCTATATACTTAAACTATTGCATATTATAAATGGTGCTGATGTCCACAATCAGATAGGGAGAATGACAGGATTCTTTAATGAAGGTGGACCCTTTGGACTTTTAATTGCACTGATGATAGTGTTGTCTTCTCTTTTTCGTCGTCCCCGCTTGGAGATTATATTGTTATTGGTGTGTTTATTTTTATCTGCTTCTAAAGCTGGGGCTATGCTTTTACTTTTTTATGGTTTTTATAAGTTCGTTACAATGGCTAGAAGAACCAGAAAATATAAAATAATTGCAGTTATAGCATTTGTCCCAATGGTTGTACTTGCTTTTTGGGTTGGTTCTTTGTTAATAAAACAGTATAGCGTATCTTGGTCTAACCAACATGCGGCTTATAAATATGCTACGACCAACAAAAAGGATTTCAATTTTAATGCAGGTCGTATACCAGGTTTTTATATTGGATCTGAGATGTTTAAAAAAAATCCAGTTCTAGGAATTGGTCTGGGTAACTATCCGGTTTTGAGGAATAAACCAGAGTATCGTGGCTTTTTCCCAAGAATCCCAGTATACGATGCTATGGGGTTTGGGGGCTTGGCAGACATCTTAGTGCAACAGGGGATAATTGGCATATTCTTGTTTCTATATTTGATATGGAAATGTCACCAAAAGAGTCAGAATTGGATCTATCTTTTTCTTTTTCTGGCCGTTTTCATGTGTGGCGTACAATTGACTTTTGTCTATCCTTGGTTGTTGATAGCCCTCAACGAGATTGATTGGTTAGAAAGAATGAGGACAAAGTTGTTATTAGTATGAAAATCGCCATAGATTGTCGTTTTTGGGGTAAGAGTGGTATCGGTACTTTCATTGTAAATATTGTCAATGAATTGCTTGGTAATCACCCGGAGCATAATTATCTGATAATTAAGACGCCAGATACATGGATGAATGGGCAACAAAACAATGTGGATTTCCTGGATACTGATATCAGTTCTTTTTCTATCAAAGAGATGATAGGTTTTCCACTAAAGAAGATTAATGAATGTGATGTATTCTTGTCTCCATACATCAACATTCCTATGGGTATTAATGTGCCTATTGTCTCAACCATTCATGATATGTTGTTCTTTGATAAACCAGAATTGTTCTCTTGGCAGCAAAGATTTCTGAGAAAACTGTATATTCGGAACACATATCGCAGGTCAAAGGCTATATTGACGGTGTCTCGTTTTTCTAAAGACAGAATATCATGTTACCTCGGCAGTAAAAAGCCCGTATACATGATTGGCAACAGTCTTTCTTGTGCTATTAAGAACTATCAGATTAAAACAGAAAGTAAAGAGGATACAATTGTATTTGTTGGAAATATAAAGACGCACAAAGGTTTAAAAACACTTTTACAGGCTTATCACGAGGCTAAAAAAGAGGGTTATACTTCGTCACTCAAGATTGTCGGGGAAAGTGAACGCTTTAGAACAAAAGATAATGCTTTGTCCGTTTTGCTTGAGGAAACAGAAGATGTGACATTTACGGGTTACCTGACAAACGAAGAGTTGTATGAGCTGGTGGCTCGTGCATGTTTGTTGGTGCTGCCCTCATTCTATGAAGGTTTCGGCATTCCTCCTATGGAGGCTCTCTACTTGGGAACAAATGTGCTGATTTCTGATATCCCAGTTTTCAGGGAGGTCTATCAGAATCTGCCCGTGACATTCTTTAGGGTGGGGGATGTTATTGATCTGAAAAACAAACTGATGGCAGATTATCCGGCTTTGGATTTGGCGCGCATCCGTAAGGATATCAATCAACATTATTCAATTCAAGGGCAGGTCAATCTGCTCCTGGAAGATTTAATGAAGGTTGTAGCAAGATGAGAGTCGCTATTATTCATGAATGGTTGGTGACAGTGGGCGGAGCCGACAAAGTGACAAAGGCCATTTTAGACCTTTACCCGGAAGCCGATGTGTTTACATTAGTGGCCAAAAAGGCTATTTGCGAGGATCTGGCTATCCCTTGGGAGAAGGTACATACCTCTTTTATCCAAAGACTGCCGTTTGCGACGAAAAAACATCGTCTCTATCTGCCGCTTTATCCTTTTGCCATTGAACAATTTGACTTGCGGGGCTATGATCTGGTCATCTCTTCGTCTCATTGTGTGGCTAAAGGGGTGTTGACCAAAGAGGATCAGTTGCATATCTGTTATTGCCATTCTCCTATCCGTTATGTATGGGATATGTATCATGAATATCTGGAAGAGTCTGGTTTGACCAAGGGACTGAAGAGCTGGTTTGCAAGATACCTGTTGCATCGTATCCGTAAATGGGATTTTCTGAGCAGTTATCGGGCGGACTATTTCGTGAGTAACTCCGACTATGTCGGAAGAAGAATCAAAAAGACCTATCGTCGGGAGAGTACAACGATTCATCCCAATATAGATATTTCAAACTTCAGTTTCTGTGAGGAGAAACAGACATACTATCTGACTAGTAGCCGTCTCGTGGGTTACAAGAAAATCGATCTCATTATCGAGGCTTTTAACCAGATGCCCGACAAAGAACTCCTGGTCATTGGCGGTGGCCCCAACCTGAAAGCTTACAAAAAGTTGGCTGGCCCGAATGTCAAGGTCATGGGCTATCAGCCATTTGAGGTGCTGATAGAAAAGATGCAGCATGCCAAAGCCTTTGTTTTTGCGGCTGATGAAGACTTCGGCATGATTCCTATTGAAGCCCAGTCTTGTGGCACGCCTGTGATTGCCTATGGGCATGGGGGCTCTCTGGAAACCGTGCAGGAAGGGAAAACCGGTTTGTTCTTTGATGAACAGACGGCAGATGCGATTATCGAAGCCGTGAATAAATTCGAGTCAATGGGCGATAGGCCATTCGATTCTCGTGATTGTAGAGCGTGGGCGGAGAAGTTCTCGGAACAGAACTTCAAGTGTGCCTTCAAACAATTTGTAGAAGAAAAAATGCTATGTACAAGAAAATAGTTAAACGATTCTTTGATTTGATTTTTGGTGTAGTAGGCATCTGTATATTGATTCCTTTATACATCATAGTTAAACTGTTCTATATTTTTTCTGGGGATTATGGAAATATCATCTATAGACAAAAAAGGATAGGCATGGATGGCAGACCGTTCAACCTCTATAAATTCCGTTCGATGGTTACGAATGCAGACGATTTGTTGGAACACCTGCTGAAGGATGAGCAATACCGTTTGGAGTGGGAACGTAATCAGAAAATTCAGGATGATCCCCGCGTGACCAGAATTGGTAAGTTTTTGAGAGAGTCGTCATTGGATGAACTGCCACAAATGATTAATGTGTTAAAAGGCGATATGTCAATTGTTGGTCCCAGACCTTTGGTTGAAGGGGAATTGGAATCGCATGGCGGGAATGCGTTATATTGGCAGGCAAAACCGGGCATTACCGGATGGTGGGCCTGCCACGGCCGGTCAAACGTCGATTACCATGAACGGCTTGAGATGGAGTACTACTATGTGCGTCATCTCTCTTTGTGGCTGGATCTGGTTTGTGTTTGCAAAACCATCGTTGCCGTGCTATGGCAAAAAGGTGCTAAATGATTGACAATATATGAAAAGAATCTTTGTTTTATTGCAATTTGTGCTGGTCTGTCTGATGGTAGAAGCACAGGAGAAAGCAAGTAGGAATTGGTTTGTCTCAGCCAACCTTGCAGGGAGCGCCTTCTATGGCAATGAGGAGATTGGCCATGATTTCGCAAAGAGCCCTTTTAAGGGCTTCCGAAACAGTATCGGGGTGTCGCTGAGTGTAGGCCGTTGGTTCTCGCCCGAGATTGCGTTGCGCACGAAGGTTAACGGCTTCAGTGGACGGTATGTGATTTCCGAGGATACGGAGACCAATGCCATAAAGTGTATGGTACTCGATGAGCAAGTTCTCCTTGATGTCACAAACATCTTTGGCGGCGCAGATCCCGACCGGAAATACCACTTGATCCCCTTTTTCGGCGGCGGATTCGGCCGGAATATGACCTATAACCGTTGGGCAACCAATCTGAGTGTTGGTATCTTGAACCAGTTCAGACTCACCGACCGTCTGATGCTGAATGCCGAACTCGGCTTGACGCTTCATACCCGAGAGTTTACAGGTCATGATGAGCGAAAGTATGGGTATCATAGTTTTGCTAATGAGGATAGGCAATTTCAATTGGAAGTAGGTGTAACCTATCAATTCAAATAATGCGAATATGGAAGAGAAAAAAATATCATTAGAAGAGTTAGAGAGCCTGATTGACAGAAGTACTTCTGGGCGTGCCATCGATTTTCGCAAACTATATGCGATTTTGGTATTGAACTGGCATTGGTTTGTCTTGTCATTGTTGTTGTGCATCGGGGCTGCGGTGGCCTACGTGAAACTGGCTGAGCCGGTCTACAAGGTCTCGGCCCGTATGCTTATCAAGGGTGAGGATAAAGATGGCAACAACAGTCAGATGCTCTCCAAAATGGAGAATTTCGGTTTCCTGACCAATTCGAATGGCATTGAAAACGAAATGGAGATTCTGAAGTCGCGTTTATTATTCCGAGATGTTGTGAAAGACCTGAAACTTTATACGGAATACCGAAGGGTGGAATCAATTTTGAAACCGATTCTCTATGGCAAACAGCCCGTCAATGTAGATCTTGATCCTGCCCATCTCGACTCTATCGATCGAGAATTGCTCAATGGTGTGAACTGCATCGAGATGACCTTGACACGCGAAGGTGAATATTATGTGGCGCAAGGTCAGGTATTATTGGATGACGAGGTGACTGAGACTTTTGCCCGCAAATTTAAAACTTTGCCCGCTACTTTCCAATGTACTCTTGGAAGTCTGACTTTTACAGCTAATACTGGTTGCGATTTGGACACTTCAAGCGTCAGTGCTATTAAGATCCAGCCCCCGATGCAGGTGGCCACAAACTATCTGAAAGCCGTTACTATTGAGTCGACTTCGGATATGACATCCATCGCTTTGTTGACATTAAAAGATAAAAATATCAAACGTGGCATGGACTTCCTAAGACAGTTGACCCTCTGCTACAACCGTCAGGCCAATGCCGATAAAAATGAAATAGCCTTGAAGACGGAGGAGTTTATCAACGACCGCATCAACAAGATCAATAAGGAGCTGGGTTCTACGGAAGGCTCCATTGAGGAGTTCAAACGCCGGAATGCCGTGACCGATGTGGGTATTGATGCCACCTCATCCGTGCAGATGTCGAGTCAGTTCTCGGCCCAGTTATCCGAGGCGAATGCGCAAGTACAGATCTTGGATAACCTCCGACAGTATGTGAATAGCCCCTCAAACCGTTATCAGGTCATCCCGACGAATATCGGTATCACTGACGCTACATCCACGCAACTCATTGAAAGCTATAATAAGGCTGTTCAGGATCGCAACCGCTTACTGAAGGCCGCCAGCGAAAAGGCGCCTCAGGTGCAAACCTTGACCTCGACCATCGATGAACTCCAGGCCTCCATCCAGAACTCCCTGTTGCAGGCCCGCCGTTCGGCGGATATCAACCGCCAAGGCATCCAGTCGCAGTATAATAAGTTCCAAGGCAAGGTGTCCGCCGCTCCAGTTGCTGAGCGCGTGCTGAACCAAATCGGCCGTCAGCAGGACGTGAAATCCAGCTTGTATATGATGCTGTTGCAGAAACGTGAGGAGAATACCATCTCCCTGGCTGCCACAGCGGATAAAGGTAAACTGATTGACGAGCCGTTATTAGAGGGGAAGGTCAGCCCCAAGACTCTCTTGATTCTTCTGGCCGCCCTGTTGCTGGGTATTTTGATACCGGTCTTCCTGATATGGTTACGCTCATGGTTCCGCTATAAGGTGGAAGGTCATGATGATGTGGCCGATCTGACAACGCTGCCGATTGTCGCCGATGTGGCGGTGGCTTCTGAGCAGGCCAAGGGCGAAGCGGGCATTGCCGTACAGGCCGACAGCAACACGCAGATTGACGAGATTTTCCGTTCCTTGCGCACGAATATCCAGTTTATGCTGAAAGGCGATGAAAAGGTTATCCTCTTTACCTCGGCCAGTTCTGGTGAGGGCAAAACCTTCAATGCCGCCAACCTGGCCATGTCCTTTGCTTTACTTGGTAAGAAGGTCATCCTTTGTGGCTTGGATATCCGCAAACCCGCTTTGGGCCGTTTGTTCAATGTCTCCGACCGTGTCAGTGGCGGTATTACCTCGCTGTTGACTATGGAGAAGGTAGAGGAAAAAGAGGTCAAGTCCCAGATTGTGGCTTCTGGCCTGAATCCCAACCTCGACTTGCTCTTGGCAGGCCCCATTCCGCCCAATCCGACGGAACTCTTAGCGCGGGATAGCTTTGGCGAAGTGGTGACCATTCTCCGTCAACTTTATGACTATGTCATCTTTGACACAGCGCCTGTCGGTCTGGTATCCGACACACTCCAGATTGGCAAGCAGGCGGATGTGACCGTCTTTGTCTGTCGCGCCGACTATACACCGAAGTCCGCCTTGAACATCCTCAATGACCTCTCTGCCGAAGGCAAGCTGCCGAATCCTTGTGTCATCCTCAATGGCATTGACATGTCGAAGCGCAAGTATGGCTACTATTACGGCTACGGTCGCTACGGCAAGGTCGGTCGCTACGGTTATGGCCAATACGGCAAGCTCGGTCATTACGGCACCTACGGTCAATACGCCGCCTCCCACTACGGCTCAAAGGATGATAATAGTATTAAGAAGTGATTCCATTATCATTTAAAATCTTTATTCATTATTCATTATTCTTTATTCATTTCATTACGTTTATCATTTATCATTTGTCATTTATCATTTAAATATCATATGAACAAGCAATTAACATCCCTCGCCCTTTTGTGCTTCGCCCTAGCAGTCCTCTGCTCTTGCGGCAGCACCAAGAACATCCCCTACTTCAAGAACAGCGACAAAGTCGACCTGTCTCAGTCCGAGTTCCTCTACGATGCCCGTATCATGCCTAAGGACATTCTGACCATCACGGTCAACACGAGTAACCCCGAGGCTGCGGCACCGTTTAACCTGACCATTCCCTCGACCTACAGTCCGCAGGGCGCTGTCAACTGGACCTCCCAGACCCTCCAGACCTATCTCGTGGATAACCAGGGCTTCATCGACTACCCTGTTTTAGGTCGTATTGATGTTGGTGGCCTCACGAAATCCGCCTGTGAGAAAATGATCCGCGACAAGATCAAACCCTATCTCAATGAAAATGAGAACCCAGTGGTCACGGTCCGCATGTCAAACTACAAGATATCCGTGCTCGGTGAGGTCGCCAGTCCGGGTATGTTCACCGTCAGCAACGAGAAAATCAATATCCTTGAAGCCTTGGCCCAGGCCGGTGACCTGACCATCTATGGCGTCCGTGACCGTGTGAAGTTGATCCGTGAGAACGAAAGAGGCCGCAAAGAGATTCATATCATTAATTTGAATGATGCCAACCTCATCAGTAGTCCTTATTACTACCTCCAGCAGAACGACATCGTCTATGTAGAACCCAACAAGGTGAAGTCGCAGAACTCCAGTGTCGGTTCGGTCACTAATCTTTGGTTATCTGGAACGAGTATTCTTGTGTCATTAGCCTCATTAATGTACACCATTCTGAAATAGGCATAATATATGAAAATAGCAGCTTTACTAACGGGACGTGGCAACAATACCCTGAAGGATAAGAATGTGTTGCCTGTATTAGGTCGGCCCCTTTGTCAGTATCCGGCTATGGCCGCAAAAAAATGTCAGTTGATTACCGATTTCTATGTAAGTTCCGATGATGAGAAAATCCTTAAAGCAGCAGAGGAGGTTGGGTATAAACGCATTACGCGCCCGTCAGAACTGGCACTGCCGACCTCTCAACACATTGATGCGATAAAGCACGCACTGGGAGTGATGAAAGAAGACGGATGCGAACCGGATATTATCGTTGTAATTTTGGCGAACAATGCCATCACAAAGACGGAATGGATTGAAGAGTCTATCAGGAATCTGATAGATAATCCAGATTTGTCTTCTTCCTGTCCAGTGATGCTGGAGCAGGATCATCATCCGTTCCGCTGCAAGTGTTTGCGGGAAGATGGATGTTTGGGAACATGGGTTGATTTCCGCGGTATGACGGTTTCGACAAATCGTCAGGATTTGCCGATGAACTTTGTTTTCTGTCATAATTTTTGGACGCTTAATCTAAAGAACACCCTGTATAGTGATTCACCCGGTCAACAACCTTGGACCTTTATGGGTAATAATTGTAAACCAGTAATTGTGAAAGAGAGTTTTGATGTCCATGATATGGATGACATTATCAAGACTGAGAAATGGTTGACGGCAGAGGGTGTTAAGTAAAATAAGAAGAATATGAAAACATATTTAGTAACAGGTGCCGCCGGTTTTATTGGCTCTTTTGTGGCGCGTGCGTTGTTGGGGCAAGGCCATCAGGTGGTAACCATTGATAACCTCTCTACAGGTAAGCGTGAGGTCGTCCCTGAGGGTTGTATCTTGATCGAAGGCAATGACTTTGACGAGGCAGTTATCAAACAACTCGATGCCTATCGATTCGATACCATCATTCATATTGCTGGACAGAGTTCGGGTGAAATATCTTTTGAGAAACCTGTCTATGACCTCCAGACCAATGCCCAGTCCACATTGATGCTGCTTAATTATGCCCGGAATACAGGCTGTAAGGAATTTATTTTTGCCAGTTCGATGGCGACCTATGGCGATAAGGAAGATCCCTTGGTCTCCGAAGAGACGTTGGCAACCCCGAAATCCTTTTATGCCGTCGGAAAGTTGGCCAGTGAGAACTATATGCGCATCTATAGTCAGATGTTTAGCATCAAGTGTACGGCCCTGCGCTTCTTCAATGTGTTTGGCGCAGGCCAGAACATGGACAACTTGAAGCAGGGCATGGCCAGCATCTATCTCGCCTTGGCTTTGCGGGAGCATCATATCACCGTGAAAGGATCAGGCGATCGGTTCCGTGATTTCGTTTATATCGACGATATCGTTGAGGCTGTGATGAAGTCTATAAATCGTGACAAGGGAAACCTGTTTGAAGTTTATAATGTGTCTAATTGTCGCAAGATTCATGTGAAGGACATTGTAAACTACATTGAGACGCATCTGCCCTTCAAGGTCACCCATGAATATGTAGAGGGTACCCCTGGTGATCAGAATGGCGTATATGGTGTTAATGATAAAATCAAGGCAGACCTTGGATGGGAAGGTAAAGTCTCCTTTGAAGAGGGTATGCAACGAATGATAGATTGGGCGCTCAGATAAATAACAAGACGGTAGCCAAAAACACGCTCATGCTTTACATACGCATGGGCGTGACGATGCTGGTGTCCTTGTATACGTCGCGTGTCGTCTTGGCAACGCTTGGCGTGGATGACTTCGGCATCTACAATGTGGTGGGCAGCGTGATCGTGATGTTCTCTTTTATGAATATCACGCTCACGGTTGCCATTAGAAGATTTTTAGCCTACGAATTAGGACAGGAGGATGGTGGAAGAATACAAAAAGTATTTAATGCCAGTATCATAGCGGTCTTTATCACCTCTTTAATCATTGTGGTCGGGTTGGAATCGATTGGTTATTGGTTCTTGAATCATCGGCTTAATATCCCTTCTGACCGCATGCTGACGGCCAATCTGGTTTACCAGTTCTCTGTCCTTTCCTTCTTCTTCAGTATGAATCTGATACCGTTCAGTTCTGCGATAGTCGCCTACGAGAAAATGGGCGTGTATGCTTATCTGGGTATCGCTGAGACCATTCTGAAACTCGGACTGGTCCTTGCGCTGCCTTTCTTGGCAGGTGACAAGTTGTGGTGGTATGGTTTGTTGATGGCGTTGTTGGCCATTCTGATGGCGATGTGTAACTATCTGTATTGTCATCTGAAAGTGATCAGACCGAAGTCCGTCCATATATTTAAATGGGAGGATGTCCTGTCTATTTTCAAATTCTCAGCTTGGACCGTCTTTGGCACCATGGTATTTATGTTGGCGACCCAAGGTGTTAACATGATTTATAACATCTTCTTCGGCGTCGCCATGAATGCGGCTTTAGGAATCGGGCAACAGGTGGCCAATGCGGTCAATCAGTTTGTCGCTAATTTCCAGACGGCCTTTAACCCCCAACTCACGAAAAACTATTCGGCTGAAGGTCTGAGCGATAAGACCTTTGGGTTCGTTTGCCAGACGTCGCGATTGTCATTGTTGCTGATTTTGCTCATTGGTGTTCCCATCATCGCCAATGCGGCCCCCATCTTAAATCTGTGGTTGGTTGATGTACCCGATTATGCGGTGCCATTTACGATTATTTTGATTATTTATATGGCCATCGATGGGGCTTCCGGGCCACTCTATTACTTGGTCTATGCAAAGGGTGAACTGAAACTTTATCAGATTGTGTTAGGTGCCATCCAGTTGGTTTATGTTTTGATGGTTTATCTGTTGTGTCTGCTGGGTTTGGATCCCGTCTTGGTGTTCAGTTTAAATCTCGTCACAGCGGTGGTTGTCTATGTGGCCCGTTTGCTGATATTGGAAAAGATTCTTGATTTCCCCGTCCGGTCATATGTTAGTCTGGTTGTTAAACCGCTCTTTTTCCCGATACTCCTTTTTACAGGCATGAGTGTTCTGAATGCTATCTATTTACAGATTGATTCTGTATCCGTCAATCTGAGTAAAATACTCTTGACTGTGATCATATGTGCGCTTGTAGGCTTCTATCTCTATCTGAATAAAGACGAGCGTCATTTTATACTCTCAATGGCGAAATCAAAATTCATAAGCAAATGATCAAAAAAATCATCCGCCAACTCTTCTATGTGGTGAAATACTTATGTGAGGCGAATCTGTTTCACTATCACCGATTCCCACTACTGCATGCGTTTGAGGGGAAAAAGGCCTATATTCTGGTGAATGGTCCTTCACTAAAGAAAGCATTGGAAGAATATGATGAGGGTCTTCACCCTTTTGACGAGCATTCGTTTATGGTGAATTTGAGCCCTTTGGATCCGCGTTTCTTCCAGATCAAGCCAAAGCATTTCCTCCTTTCTGATCCGATTTTCTATCAGGACTTCGAACAGAAAAAAGAACAGGTGCGCCGCATGTATGATCTCCTTGAGGAGAAGGTCGACTGGGATATGTATCTCTATATTGACTTCTTCTATGAGTGGGAGAATGATAAACTGATCGCGTATTCCAGGATTACCAATCCTAAGATTCATTTTGTGAAGTTGAATCGCTGGCATTGTTCCGAACTGTATGCTCCCATCAGGCATTGGCTCTATAAGCGCGGGTGGTTTATGCCAGAAGATGGTACCATTGCGAACGTGGCCATCTATGTGGCGCTGATTGAGGGTTATAAGGAGATAGAACTCTATGGGGCTGATCATAGCATGTTCCTGGAACTGGCAGTGAATGATCAGAATGAATTGTGTTCGTTGGACTCACATTTCTACGAAGATGGGAAACATAAAATGCACGTTTTGAAGAATTGCACGACAACAGAAGATAAAGTCTTTAAGGTACATGAGTTCTTGTACATTGTTTATGTGATGTTTAACAGCCACCATCTGTTAAGACAATTTGCAGATTATCTGGGTGCTAAAGTATTGAATTGTACACCGGGCTCTATGATTGATTCGTATGAAAGGAAAAAGTAGAGGTATGCAGGACGCAAGGATTCTTAATCTCCCCAAAATTACGGATCCCAGAGGGAATTTGTCAATCATTGAGCAGATGAAACAGATTCCTTTCGAGATTAAGCGAGTGCATTGGATTTATGATGTGCCTAGTGGTTTGGATAGGGGCGGGCATGCCTATAAGGAAACGGAAGAGTTTATCGTGGCGCTTTCCGGTAGTTTCGATGTGGTGATAGATGATGGGATACATCAAACGACCTATCCGCTGAACAGGTCCTACTTTGGTCTGTATGTACCCAAAGGCATGTGGCGCACGATGACGAATTTTTCGACGAATTCCTTGGCATTGGTCCTTTCGTCTACGGCGTATGATGAAAATGACTATGTATCAGACTATGAGGAATATCAGTTGTGGAGGCAGGATCCGTCGAAGATGCCGGTGAAGTCGGATGCAAAGACGTCAGTCAGGGTGAACAGTCCTTTAAGCACGCAAACGTTTAGTGAAGGCAAGACCGTTTCTGACTGTTCGCTTTGTGAACTGGTTAAGATGCATGACCGTGAAGGTAATCTGACTTATATCTACCCCAATGTGCACGTGCCTTTTTCCATCAACCGCGTTTTTTACAGCTATGACATCCCGGGCGGTGAAGACCGTGGCGCCCATGCCCATAAAAGATGTCACCAATTCTTGATAGCGGCGAGTGGCAGTTTCGAGGTCGTATTGGATGATGGTGTCAACAAGCGGACCATCCAACTCAACCGGCCTTTCTGGGGACTTCACATTCCTCCCGGCATCTGGGCCTCCGAACAAAGTTTTTCCTCTGGCAGTATCTGTCTGGTTCTGGCCTCAGAAGAATATGCAGAAGATGATTACATTCGCAACTATGACGACTATCTGGACTATTTGAAAACCATAGAGAAATGATTAAGTTCTTGGATTTGCAGGCTATCACCGCGATGCATGGTGAGGAGATCAAAGCGGCTGTCAACCGTGTGATAGACTCTGGCTGGTTCCTTCAGGGAAATGAGAATAAGCAGTTTGAGGCAGACTATGCCCACTATATAGGGACGGATCATTGTGTCGCTGTTGCTAATGGACTGGATGCCCTAAAACTGATTCTCAGAGGTTATAAGGAGATGGGTGTCATGCAGGATGATGATGAGATTATTGTGCCTGCCAATACCTACATCGCCACCATATTGGCCATCACAGACAATCAGCTTGTGCCTGTATTGGTTGAACCAACCTTTGAGCATTTGGAGTTGGATGTCAATAAGGTTGAAGAACATATCACACCCCGTACAAAGGGGGTGATGACCGTTCACCTCTATGGAAGAATCGCCTATCATGACAAATTGGGCGAGATATGCAAGAAACATGGCTTGAAGTTGATGGAGGACTGTGCACAGAGTCACGGCTGTACCTGGAATGGGGTTAAGACAGGGGCGCTTAGTGATGCGGCAGCCCATAGCTTCTATCCTGGGAAGAACCTCGGCGCGTTGGGTGATGCAGGCGCTGTGACGACGAATGATGCCGAGTTGGCCGCTGTCATCAGGGCCTTGGCTAATTATGGCAGTCAGCAGAAATATGTGTTCAAGTACGTCGGTATGAATAGCCGTATGGCTGAGACCGATGCCGCCGTGCTGGCTGTAAAACTGAAATATTTAGATGAAGACAATCGCAAACGGCAGGCATTGGCTGCTTATTACTATGCCAACATCAGCAACCCACTTATAACTTTGCCGAAGCAAATTCCTGATGAAAATAATGTGTATCATCAGTTCCCGATATTCTGTGAATACCGTGATCAATTGCAGAAATATCTCTCAGAGAATGGGATACATACCATGATACACTATCCCATTCCTCCTCATAAGCAGGAATGTTACAAGGACTGGCATGAGCGCAGTTATCCCATCACGGAGAAGATACATGCACAGGAATTGAGTATCCCGATGAATCAGGTTGTATCTCAGGCTGAGGCGGCAGAGATTGTCCGTGTTATCAATGCTTTCAAACCGAAGATAGGATGAAAACAATTTTGTGTACATTATATAATAGCCTGTATTTGGATAAGGGTTTGGTGCTTTACGACTCTCTGAAGACGTGCGCCAAGGACTTTGAACTCTATGTGCTCTGTATGGATGATAAGACCTTTGACGTGCTTTCTGATATCAATGAGGAAAGACTGAAACCAATCCGCTTGTCTGATGTTGAGAACGACAAGATGTTGGCGGCCAAGTCTAATCGTTCTGTGGCGGAGTACTGCTGGACTTGTTCGTCCCGGTTGATCCAATATATACTTGATACTTTCCAATGTGAGTGCTGTACCTATATCGATGCGGATATGTATTTCTATCACGACCCGCAAATTCTGGTCAATGAAATGCTGTCGGCAGGAAAATCGGTCATGATGGTGCCGCATCGCTTTACTGAGCGTAATCTGTCCATGGCCGACAAAGTGGGTACCTATTGCGTGGAGTTCAATTGCTTTAAGAATGATATCGCTGGCCGTGAGATCTTGAACCATTGGCATAACAAATGCCTGGAATGTTGCAGTAATATCGGCGACGGTATTCATTGGGGGGATCAGAAATACATGGATGAATGGTTAAAATTGTTTCCTGACAAGGTACATCCCTGCGAGCATCCTGGCGCTGGCATTGCGCCTTGGAATGTTGAATTATACAGGGATTATGATGAAAAAGAATCCTCAGTTCTTTTTGTAAGGAATAATCAGAGAATAGAAATCATCTTCTATCACTATCAATCCGTTTCCTATATAACGAGAAAGATCGTTTCAACGAGTGTAAGAACCGATATAGGAGCAGATGTAAAGTTTGTCAATATTATTTATAGGAATTATTTGACGAAAATTGATCGTAAAAAGACCTTTCTATATGACAACTATCAGTTATCCTTGTTAGTAACAAGTCATCCTTCATTGGATTCCGTATGGTGGAAGAAATATCTGAAATCATTCACTCTAATACGCAAAATAAAAAATGCGTATTGGAAGTCGGATGATTATACCATCAGAATTGATTAATAGACAGAATGAACAGTAAATTGTTTAAATTATTTCGAATCTGGCCGAAACTCAGGATAATCTTCTATACTAGTTATAACCGCTTGTGGTTCTCGATGATAGGTGTGAGGCATGGCCGTCGGATGGTAGTCAACAATAAGGTGTATATCCAAGGTAAGGGTTCAATTGCGATTGGAGATGACTTTACATTCTATTCTGGCGATAATATGAATGCTATCAGCAGAAATATGAGGGGCTCTTTATTTGTACAGTACCCAGATTCTAAAATTGTGATAGGAGATAGAGTCGGCATCTCATCCGCATGCTTGTGGGCGAAAGATAGTATTACGATTGGCAATGATGTCAACATCGGCGCAGATTGTTTGATAATGGATAACGATGCTCATCCCCATGACTACTTAAAACGGAGAGGCTCTTATCGTGAAGAGATGGGCGAAGAGATTTATCGGCAATCTATTCCATCTTCTCCTATCGTCATTGAGGATGATGTCTGGATTGGTACCCGTTGTATCATTATGAAAGGTGTTCATATTGGTGCCCGCGCCATCATCGCCGCCGGCAGCATCGTCACCCATGACATCCCCCCCGACACTATCGCCGCCGGCTCCCCCGCCAAACAAGTGGAAAAAGCTTGAAAAACACATTTTTCCCTATTTTTAATAGATAATTAAGAATAATTTCGTATCTTTGCGCCGTTATACTCCGGCAAAGAATATGTCTGAAGAGTTGTTTGAGAGCGCAAAGGTCGCGCCAGCGGTTGTCGCTGACGACGCCGTAGGCGTATCCAAGGGCGAGGAAAAACACTGGTATATCGCCTATGTCGGCGCACGTGCCGAGAAGTCGGTACGCGACAAACTCCTTAAAAAAGGCTATGAAGCCTTTGCCGCCACCCAATGGGAGTTGCATGTCTGGAAGAACGGCCGTCGTAAGAAGGTCGAGCAGCCAGTCATCACCCAGTATGTCTTTGTCAGGGTCACGGAGCAGGAGCGACTGCAGATTGTCGAATTCCCGGAAATCCATTTTTTTCTGACCGACAAGGCCTCTGCCACAAATGAATTCGGCCGACACAGTTTAGCGACGGTTCCCAACGCACAGATGGAAATGTTGATGACGATGCTGTCCGACAGTGAGAACCGCGTGCAGTTCGCCACGACGGGCTTCTCTATCGGTGAAGAGGTCCGTGTCCTCGGCTGGGGTGATAATATCACTGGTACCATCGTCCGCCTCCGTGGCGACAAGTCCCGCTACATCGGTATCCGTATCCCCCAGCTTGGCTGCGCCTACATGGAAGTCAGTCCCAAACGCCTTCTTAAGATTTAATCTGCCAGAGGGACAGGTCAGTGGCAGCTGTTACTATCTGTCAGCAGGTCTGGGGTATGAGGAGCTGCCACTGACCTGTCCCTGTGGCAGACTTGGCAGACTAGAACAAAGTATGAAATTATATCCTATACTATTTGAGCCCAATCTCCACGAAGTGGTGTGGGGAGGCGACCGGCTTCGGCCCTACAAAGGTCTGGCGCCCTCTGACGAGCCGATCGGCGAGAGCTGGGAGGTCAGCGCCGTCCCATCGAGCACCAGCATCATTGCCAATGGCACCTGGAAAGGCAAAGACCTCATCTCGGTGATCAACGAGCACCCGGATGCCATCTTAGGAAAAGCGGTCCATCAGAAATACCACGGCCAATTGCCCTTGCTCGTCAAGTTCATCGATGCCAAGCGCGATCTCAGCATCCAGGTGCATCCCAACGATGAGATGGCTCAGCGCGAGCATGGCAAGATGGGTAAGTCCGAGATGTGGTACATCATCCGGGCCGACAAAGGCGCGCATCTCTATGCCGGTTTCAAGCAGGAAATCACGCCAGACGAATACCAAAAGCGCATTGAAGACGGCAGTATTACGGAGGTTCTGGCCGACCACCAGGTCAAGGCCGGTGATGTGTTCTACCTTCCGGCAGGTCGTGTCCATGCCATCTGTGGCGGTATCATGTTGGCTGAGGTGCAACAGTCATCGGATGTGACCTATCGCATCTACGATTACAACCGTCCGGGCTTGGATGGCAAGCCGCGCGAGCTCCATACGGCCTTGGCGGCGCAAGCGCTCGACTATCATGTGGAGCGGAATTATCTGACGGACTATAGGGCAGCGAAGGATCAGGCGATCCAGATTGTGGATACGCCGTATTTTGATGTCAGGATCATGGAGTTGACGGGTCAATTTCATCGGAATCTGATGAAATATGACAGTTTCATCATCACCATGTGTTTGGAGGGGGCTTGCCGGATTGTAATCCGGCATTCTGGTGCCGAGATCTTGCTCCGGCAGGGATATAGTACCCTCATCCCTGCCGCAATCGCGGATTACGATGTCATCCCCCTCCATGCCCGAACCCGTCTCCTCGATGCCTTCATCGACAACATGGATCATAGCCTATCGGGCTCCGTGAACCGGTTCTTTCATATTTCGCAATAAGCAAACGTTTAGGGGAGACCCTAAAGACCCTTTTTTTTCCAACAACCTCAACCCCTTCTTCATAAGAAGGGGCTTCGAACCACTCCTAAATCCTCGCCAATCGTTGGCAAGGACTTAAAAAGAAAATCGCAGAAACCGCCGATTTTCTTTAGGTTTTGGTATCGCGGGACACGCGATGATTTTTTATGCTGCCGCCCATACCATTCGACGGTGACTAATTCGAGCGAAGCGAGTTAGGAAACCAAAGCCAGACCTTTGATGGTCTGAGCTTACCAAAATGAGAGCGACAGGAGGAGCGGTTAAGCCTTTCACCCTATGATTGGGGGAAAGGTTTGGAAAGGGGGTTGAAGCCCCTCATTACGGTAAGGAGGGGTTGGGGTGGTTGAGATAGTTGGCACTGCCAAGTGCAAAAAACGTTCGCTGTCACGACAGCGATGTCTCTTTTGGTTCGTTTTCTCTGCGCCAGAGAAAATGAATAGAAAATTAGTTTTAATGAAAATATTTTTTAAAATATTTCTAAGTATGTTGATGCTTGCATCACAGACGGCATGGGCCGGAACAGGTGATAGGACCATAGTGGTCCTGTCAGACCCCCATGTCATGGCCCCTGACCTATTGGTCAGCGGAGGCAAAGCCTGGACAAATTACTTAGCAGGCCAGCGTAAATTGGTGGATTACAGCCAGGCTTTGTTCGACCTAATGATGTCAAAGATCAAGGACGAAATCCGTCCGGATTTGGTTCTTATCCCTGGTGACCTCACCAAGGACGGCGAACAAGTCAGCCATGCCTATGTGACCGCGAAGCTCGACGAGCTGCGATTGGCAGGGATTCCGACGTTAGTAATTCCCGGCAATCATGACCGTAGCAAAAACGGTAATGCCGTTTATTACGACGGTGATAAGACGACCGCGGCCGATGTCGCCACGAACGACTGGTTCGCCACACAGTATGCGGACTATGGCTATGGCCCCGGTTCTGAGCGAGAGCCCACCACACTGACCTATGCCACTGAACCGATACCCGGCCTCGTGGTAATCGGCATTGATTCCGGCACAAAAGGAACCGTCTCAGAAAAGACGCTTAACTGGGTGGTGGAGCAGGCGACAGCCGCAACAGCCAACGGCAAGAGAGTCCTCGCCATGATGCACCATCCCCTGATACCGCATTTCGTTGGTTTAGAGAATTTCGTCGAGACGGCCGTCGTGGGGCACTATGAGACAGTCAGAAACGCCTTGGCAGATGCGGGGATCAATGTGGTGTTCACTGGGCATTTCCATACCTCGGACATCGCCAAGGACTGGAACGCCGACTTGTCAAAGGAGATCTATGACGTCAATACGGGGTCGCTGATTTCGTATCCGTGTGACTATCGTCTCGTGACGTTGCGTGAGGATATGTCTGCGTTGGACATAACGACCGGTCATATCTCGGAACTGACCAGTGGGGACGGCTTTGCCGCGACCGCCAAAGCCCGTCTGACAACGAGTATGCAGAATAAGATTTCTGCGAAAGGCAGGGCCTATTCCTTCATCGCGCCATTAGCGGCGGATGCTTTTATCATCCATGCCGAGGGCAATGAGCCGGAGCATACGAGTACGGCTGACATGTTGTTGCAGCTTGAGGCTGCGGCCAATCTCGGGGCCCTCGTTATCGGGGCCGAAAAGGCCGAGGCCTTGAAGAATATGGCGTATTCTATGTTACAGGATAAGAGCCAGTATGGCGTACCGGATCGTGAGAATGTCACGAATGATCTGACCTTGCAGCTCCAATTACCCGCAATCTCGACTGCCATCGAGGCTGTCACCCCTCGCCCTGCCGGCCAATCGTCTGACTTCTACAACCTGCAGGGTCAAAAAGTTGACCGTCCTTCAAAAGGAATCTTCGTCCATAACGACCACTTGATTGTCAAGTAGAACCTGCCAGAGGGACAGGTCAGTGGCATCTTTGACATCGTCATTTGACATCCCGGTAACGATTGATGCCATTGACCTGTCCCTTCTGGCAGGTGGCAGTGACGGGAAAAATTAGAAAAACACATTTTTCCCATTTTTTAATAGATAATTAAGAATTATTTCGTATCTTTGCGGCGTTATACTCTGGCAAATTATATGTCTGAGAAGTTTCCAATCAACGCAAAGATGACGCCAGCGCCTGTCGCTGACGATGCCGTAGGCGTGCCAACACGTTTCCTCGCAGAGCAGGCTCAGCATAATGCTCAGCAGCAGATGGTAAAGGACAGCATGACCCGTGCTTTCGATGAACTTCATTCAAGTCATGTGAAACACGATGCGCGTATGCTTTTCAAGAAGTAGACATCTTAATTAATGTGTAACAAAGAATGGCGCGAGAATCAAGGCAATCCTCCGGAACTGGCATCTATCATGTGATGATGCGAGGGATTAATCATCAAAATATCTTTGAGGATATCGAAGATTATTACCAGTTTGTCATCACTTTGGACAGAATTCGCAAGCGCTATGATGAGAATGGGAACCCATGCGGCACGAACTGCATATATTACGCCTACTGCCTTATGAGTAACCATTTCCATCTGTTGATAAGAGAGCATGAGGAGAGTGTCAGCGAATCTATAAAGCGTCTGGCTAGTTCTTATGTGTATTATTACAACAGAAAATATGGGCGCGACGGTCATCTGTTTAAGGAGCGTTTTAAATCAGAACCGGTTAACGATATATCCTATTTCACTACTCTTCTGCGCTATATCCACCAGAACCCAGTCAAGGCCGGAATTGTTGGAAATGTAAAGGATTACGATTTTAGCTCCTGGCGAGAGTATGAAGGAACGGTAGATCAGGTATTCCAAATTTGCGATACTCGGGCAGTACTCGATCGTATACCTATTGGGGATTTGAAAGCATGGGTTGACGACCTTTTATCTGACGATACACACTGTCTTGATGTTGAGGGGATTTCTCGACTTCGTCCATCTGATGACCAAGTATGGGCACTGATAAGGGATAGAACGGGAGCGACTAATAGCGGTGCATTCCAACAACTGCCAAATGAAAGGCAGCGGGCAATTTTAAAAGAGTTGAAAAGAATGGGTGCCTCTCACCGCCAGCTGGAACGGCTGACAGGTGTAGGTCGCGGTGTGATTCAGGAACTCTAATCTGCCATAGGGACAGGTCAATGGCATTTGTTTCCATCTATAAGCAGGTCTGTAGTATGATGAAATGCCATGACCTGTCCCTATGGCAGATATGAAAACACATTTTTCCCACTTTTTCTAGGAAATTAAGAAATTATTTTGTATCTTTGCGGCGTTTAACTCTGACAAATTATATGTCTGAGAAACTTTCAATCATCGTAAAGGTCACGCCAGTGCATGTCGCTGACGCCGCCGTAGGCGTCCCAGAAGATGGAATTATTAAAGAATAAAACAACAATGATATGATAACAACAACGATAAATTCACGAAGTACAGTAGACAGCTACTGGAATATCATCAAGCATTTGAGCCCAGATGCTAAGCTTGATCTGATAGCCAAGCTGACAAAGTCGTTGAAGAAAACCACTCGTAAGCGCGTGTCGGCCAAGAAGCATTATGGCGTTTGGGGCGATGATGGCATGACCGACGAGGAGTTTGTCGATGAGCTGAATTCACTTCGCAGTTTCAACCGCGAAATTATTGAGCTATGAGCCAGTACCTTCTTGATACCAATATCTGTGCTTTCTACCTGAGGGGGAAGTACGATGTCGACAAGCAGATCGACCAGGTAGGGTGGGATAATTGTTTTATCTCAGAAATCACGATGCTGGAGTTGAAGATGGGTGCAGAGCTCTCTATGCAACGCGATGGAAAGGATCGCACGAAGCAACTCAACAAGTTTCTAGCCGATATACAGATACTGCCGATTAACGATGCTATCGATATTGCTGCAAAGGAGAAGGTTCGATTGCGCTTGGCAGGAACCCCTTGCGATGATAATTTCGATCTGCTGATAGCCTGTACAGCTCTGGCTGGCGATATGGTCTGCGTGACGGATAATACTAAGGACTTCCATCGGTTCCAAGGCATTCGCCTTGAAAACTGGATCATCCGATGAATCCCTATCATGGCAGCATAAATAAACATAAAATGTATATCGCCCATTCTCCTAGGGGATTAACCGCCATTATGGGCGTTATTAAGACAGGACGTCAAAATGGACAATTTACGGGTGTGTTAATTAATTATGTATATATATAATGATGAGCCAGATTGTTTCAATGTTTCAGAATCTTGAAGCTAAAGATTGGCTCAATGTAGTATTGGCTGTAATTGGAATAATTGTTTCCGGGGGTGGCCTTGTTATAGCTATTGTTCAAATATGCAGGATGAGAAGAACCTCAGAGGAAGTGCAAAAGGAGGTTATGAATTCTCAAATAAAGATACGACAAACACTTGATACTTCGGAAATAGCAAAGGCTCTTAAGAGCTTAGAGGATGCAATCCAAAGTGTTCGTGATAAGAAATTGGAACGTGCATTAATGCGTATGATGGATGCAGAGATTACAATAGAGAATCCTGGGTTAACAGATGTATTCATTGCTGATTCTGATAAGGAAAGGTTTAAAAGACAGAAACGCATATATAAGGAATCGATGAAAACGATAGCATCTAATCTTGAGTATATAACAAATATAGATGTTAGGATGACTCTTGATAGTCTTGTTGACATAAGAAATACGATGGTAAAAATTGAAAATGCAATAAAGGCCTCTGTATATGAAAGGACAAATTGATATAATATCTTTTTGCAAGATAGTTACTGATTTAACAAATAAGGATAAATGTAATTGGATTCAGACGTCTCAAATATCTAGAGACCGATTAGATTTGAAATTAGGTTATATTGATATAACCTTATTCGAAGATACAGATAAGAAATATTACTGCATTGATGTATTTAATACCAATGGTATGCAGTGTATACCGTATATAGCAATTAAGGGTATTGACATTGAAAGGTATAAAGTGTTTGGTGATTTATATAAATCCATATGGGAATATTATGAGCGCGTAAGGAATCGCCAAATATTTAAGTTATATGAAGAACTAATGGAAATAACATCTAAAAAATAATGATTATGGGAAGTACAGGTTCTGGCAGATTATCTGACTATACTAGATTCAGAGATGCAGTAAAAGGAGTAACAGGCGGTGATGACCTCGTTAATAAATGCGAAAGAGCAATAGCTACTGTTCTTGAAGAGGTTGAGACATGTGATTATTATAAGAAGTATGGCAAGGTTCCCTCAAAAGGAACTTATACCAAAATTGTATTAAAAACAAGAATAGCTTCAGTTGACGAAAATGGTGATGTTATAGGATATCTACCTACAGAGTATAGTTATCTTTTGGATTGTCTGACGGAGGGTTATATATATGAAGGTGAGGTTGCTGGATCATTTGAAACACCAATACCATCTGTATATATTGCAGTTACTCCTCAAAAATTGTAGTAATGATTTGTCTTGTTGGTGACATAATAACAGATATAACATTGGCTACCCCCAAATCGAAGCTGAAGATGCGACTTGGCGGTATTGTTCATGCAGCCAGGGCTTTATGGGCAATGGATGTTGATTATGCCGTAGCTTATTTCGCACCTGATTATATGGATAGTCATATTGAAATGTTTCTAGAAGAACATAATTGCAAGTTAATTATTAAACTTGGTACAGTGACAAACTGCCCATATACGATGTTAATCAATGAGGTAAAGGAAATTGGCAATCAAGGGTATGATTTCCTTTACCATGAGGATATTAACATTGTTTATGATTATCAAGCTATCAAGATTTTGAATGATTTTGATAAACTTATGTTGATTTCAGGCAACTATTCGATGAATAAAGTTCTTGGAGAAGTTGATGAAAATAGGAAGATTTATTGTGATGTGGCGAATAATGTAAGAAGTTCATCTGAATTGCCACAATCAATTAAGTTTGATATGTTGTTTGTATCGACATCATCTGATCTTTTTAAAAATCAATACTCAGACTATGATTCATTTTGTGATCTTTTAAAGCCATATGCAAACAAAATTGTGCTTAAGGAAAATAGAGGTGGAAGTAGAGCCTATGATTCGGTATTAGCTGAAAGCTATAATATTCCATCGCAAACATCTTCCATACAGCACTCTGTAGGTGTGGGTGATGTCTATGATGTCGTGTCTGTTACTTCACCCTATGACAGTTTTTATGACCGTTTGTATTTTGCATCATGGGTTGCAATGGAGTATGCTATGACCACCTTTCCGGATAATTTTAAAAAGTCTGTTCAGGGCTTATTAAAGACTCCTATTGAACATATTAAGAATATGCCCGGATGCATTCTCCCATGGGAGGTTAGGCGGAAATGCCACATTTATATAGCAGCGCCAGATTTTGACTTTGTAGATCCAACTCAGATTGATATGGTCTGCAATAGCTTGCTTTATCATAACTTTGTACCTCATCGCCCAATTAAAGAGAATGGGCAGATGCCAAAGGATGCAGATAAAGCAAAGCGTATGAGCCTCTACAGTGCTGATATGGTATTATTGGATCAATGCAACATGCTTTTAGCTGTACTGCTTTATAATGATCCAGGAACTCTTATTGAGATAGGACTTGCAGCTCAGCGAGGCATTCCTACTTTGGTCTATGATCCCAATGGTATTGCTGATAATTGTATGCTGACAGAACTCCCTACTCTTGTTAGCAGTGATATGGATGAGATTATTTCAAGGGTGTTCAATGAATATTCTAAGCAGTATGGAAATGGAACTCTCTAAAGGTGTTATATTGGTATCTGGAGGTTTGGATTCTACAACCCTGATGTACCAGTTCGTGCATCAAGGTGTTGATTTCATACCTCTCTTTATCAATTATGGTCAGCATTGTGCTGACCATGAGCTTGAGACTTTAAAAAAGGTAATACCAGCTCAATATCTTGGTAAGATCGAGATTATCAATGTCTCCTCGATTTATAAGTATTCACAGTCTCGGTTTATCAAGCCTGCAGACCTATGGCATGAAGAGATAACAGCCGATGATTTGTATATACCATATCGCAATGTACTACTGCTGACAATAGCAGCTTCTTTTGCCCAAACCTTGGGACTTGATAGAGTCTATTCTGCTTTTATCAATAGCAACCATGCTAAAGAAATTGATTGCTCTTCAGATTTCTTCAATAAACTTGAAGGACTACTTACTGAGTATGGTTCTGTAAAGATTGTGATGCCATTTCGCAATATGACTAAATATGAGGTTGCCAAACTTGGGATTGAATTGAAGGCTCCAATAGGCCAGACATTCTCTTGCCAAGCCTCTCCTGAGATTCCTTGCGGGGCATGCCCTAATTGCGTAGATAGGCTGAATGCCTTGAAACAAATCGAACAAGAAGCTGGTCATTATGTGTAAAGCAATGACCTCCAACGCTCTGAAACTAAAGGAATTTATCAACCGTATAGATGACTTTAAGTTTGTTGAGCCAGAGTATTGCCCATATATTAATCATATCGGTGCTCTGTTTACCGACACGATATTGCAGGCAGGTGTAAACTATCGTAGCGTAGTATGGCCGAGGGTGGCTCATGTGCTTGATGCATTTCCATACGCCACAACTGTAAGCGTATTTGCAGAAATTCTTGAGAATTACGGCACAGCTAATGTGCTTCATTGGAGCAATGTAGAGAAGATTCATCGTATGAATAAGTTAGTCTTGTTCTGCTTGGATAATGAAATAGAAACATCTAGACAGTTGGCAAGGTTCCTGCGTTATGATGATAATGTAAGTAAACTCAAGGAGATAAACGGAATAGGGAATAAGACATGTGACTATCTGAAACGCCTGCTTGGTTTTGATACAGTAGCAGTTGACAGACATATACGTTCTTTTGTAGAATCTGCAGATATTTATCTCAATGATTATTATGATATCAAAGAGATAGTTGAATACGCAGCAGATTTCATGGAAATGACTCGTAGAGAGTTAGACTATAGTATCTGGTCATATATGTCTAGAAAAGAGCAGAAGACCATTCAGTTATCTTTTGATTTTTAATAATTTCAAGCAATGAATAGTAAAGTTCATGTAAATATAGCTCGTGTAATAAATGAATGGAAAACAGGTGAAAGGCAATACACCTATGAAGCACGAATCTTATTCAGACCAATGCAGATTCCTTCTGGAGAAGTCATATTAAGATTCTCTATTGCCATTGACGGCTTTTTTGAAGATTGCACTCACAATAAGCCTATCAAACTGATTTATGAAAGCGATCCTTATATTACAAAGACGCTAAACACACTAGAGGATAGCGTACGTGATGATATAGATTCGTCTGCCTTACAACATTTTTTGGAGGCTTTCACAGATGAAGTATATCAAAATGTTGAAGACACATTGTCATCATATGCACAAACCTATACTTCTGACATTTTTTACATGGATATATAATGTAAGCTGTCAATTTTTTGGGGGGGCGGGTGAGTTGGTGACCCAACTGCGTTTGCCGCAAAAGAATCTGCCATTGACCTGTCCCTCTGGCAGATGATAACAATATGTTCAAGCAAGAACTTACATCTTATAGGCTTTCATCGTTGCAGGATCCCACTGACGATATGCTTCATGCCATTATGGAGCAGGTGGAAGAATCTGCCAAGCGTTCTAAGGCTAAGTTCCAGGCAGAATTGCATCGTCGTTTTGAGTTGATTCGCAACTCAGGCAAACAAAACATATAACCTTCTCATTTCATACAATTGTAACTTTAAGGTCGAAAATTTCGGCCATAGAAGGTTGCGATTAAGCGAGAGTGAGGCATTATATCCATAATGCCTCTAATGCATATAACACTAACGTAGCTTCGCTGAAGCTGCCATTGACCTGTCCCTCTAGCAGGCGTGATACTTGGTGAGAACTGACGCGATGTATAATATCGCCCACCCCTCCCCCCAATCGCAGGCGATTGCCGACTAGCCCAGGGACTCCTCGCCCCCAGACCCCTCGGTGTTAATTCAATGGTATAGATTATTAAGGAGTTTAGCCCCTTCACTATCTAGCGCGGCAGCATAAGAAACCCATCCCGACCCTTTGATGGGTCGAGGATACCAAAATGAGAGCGACAGGAGGAGCGGTTGCATCCTCCCCATATAGGGGGAACCGATGGAGCAGCGAGAGGAGAGCTAAGCTCGCTTAAGCTATCCCGAGTCGCGACAGAGGAAGACGAAGTCAAACCTTGGAGGGGGTGGATGTCTCTTTTGGTTCGTTTTCTCTGCGCCAGAGAAAATGAATAGAAAATGATATAAAAATAAATATTACTATAAAAAGTAATGCCAGAGGAAACCCTCTGGCATTTCTTTTATGGTTGGAGTGCTGCGTACTCCTTACTCGGCAGGTAGCAAGGACACTCCTTTGCGACATGCGGCAACTCACAGTGCCCGAGTATCCGGGCCTGAGGATATTCGGCCCTCAGGGCCTTCAGCAACTCATACAGGGCATGCTTCTGCGCCTCCGTCCTGGTATCGACTGCAACTCCATTCTCATTCAAACCGCCCTCATAGACGATTCCAAGCGAACAGTAGTTGTAGTGCCTGGCATGAACGCCTTGAACGCTCTCGGGCAACAGCGGAATGATATCCCCGTTGCGTCGGACATAGTAGTGATAAGAACATTGACCGTACTTGGCTTCCCCGCAGGCAATCAGGTTCTCCACACTGAAAGGACGGTTGCATTTTGTTGCGGTACAATGGACAATCAGCAATGATACTTTCTTAAGGGCTTTCATAAGTCACACAACTTTTAGAACAGGTGCGGGCCGCAGCTTTGCACAGCGATGGTTCCCAGAACGCTTGTAATCACGGTTGCCACAAACTTCAGCACCTTCACGATCGTACTCCAATTTACTTTTATCATACAGGAATATCTTTATTCATTGTTATTTATTCATTATTGATTTTTCACTCTTGACTTCGTCTAAATCGCTCACGCTCGGCAAAGCTCGAATTTATCATTCGGCTCTGCTCTCGCTTAATCGCGATTTTCACTATTCACTCTTCACTATTCACTAGCGAAGCGCAGCTTCGCGCCTAGTCTTTGTCGAGGTCCGCACCACCGTTTCCTCCAGATGACTTCGTGAACGTCTGCGAAGCCACCTCCGAAGAAACACCGCCCTTGATGGCAATCGCCTTCACAGTCGTGGTCTCAGTCAGCGAGATTGCCGACTCATAGAGCGTGCTCTCAGCAGTGGGCGTTGAGCCATCCGTGGTGTAGCGGATCTCAGACTCCTCAGGACCGGTCATTGTGACCTCGGTGCTCTCCTCGAATGGCGACGTACCGCTGATCGTAGGTGCAGCTACGGTCTCAGTCTGTGGATCACCCAGACTACCGCTGTCTGACGAGCTAGATCCAGACTCCGAACTTGAACCGGATTCTGAGCTAGAACCACTATCCGGCGTGTTATCATCCCCGCCATTAGTCGGCTTCTTGGCCTTGCTCTCACTGAGATCCTTGACGTTCATGAAGCTGGCCTTCTTCTTCAGCATCTTCGAAGAGAGGTTGTTGACGTCGGTACGGGATGGCTGGAAGCAGAGGAACAGGCCGTTGATGTTGATGCCGAGGTTGAAGTCCTTCTCCTCATCGGTGCCGGTGCTTCTGACAGAGAGGTAGAACACGCCGAGTTCACCGAACTGGACCTTCTTGCCTTCGAGCAGCTGCTCCAGCATACAGTTCTGGAGCTTGTTGGCAACACCGAGACAGACGTCCTCGCCATAGACGGAATTGTGTTCCGACATGTGCTTACAGAGTTCCTGGTAGGTCATGGTTTTGGTAGAGGCGACACGGCCGTACCACTTACCATAGGATTTGGAATCCTTAATCTTGTTTTGGGTTACTTTAATGAATACAGGCATAAAATTTAAGTTTTAAAAAGTTAAACATAAGCTTTCAGAGGGCTGCGCGCCGGGCCCTTCTGATATCGTATGCAAAGGTACCACATCTCAAAGAACGACTGTCCGACTCTGTCGGACATTGAAAGAAATAAATTTCTTTTTAACACTATTTATTCATTTTCTCTGGCGCAGAGAAAACGAACCAAAAGAGACATTCACCCCACCAAGGCCTCCCCTCAAGGGGAGGATGCAAAAAGAAAATCGCAGAAACCGCAGATTTTCTTTAGGTTTTGGTAAGCCGGGACACGGCTTATATTTCTTAACTGCCGTGCTGGCCTAATCCTTCGCTTGCGAAGTAAAATCTGTGTAATCTGTGTCATCTGTGAGAGATTTATCTCTTTCTGTTATTTCTGTTCTTTCTGTGGGACATTTAAAAGATCTTCTAACCAGCATTCGTAGATGAGATTGCGGATAGGGGAGGCGTTGAGGGCCTGCTGGTCTTGGAGTGAGGGAGGCAGGTCGATGCAGTAGTCCTCACAGATATACCGGACAGCCTGCGGCGGTAGCTTCTGGGCCTTGGGAGAAATCCCCATCGCATCCAAGATGTGACGGCGCGTCGCGAGGTAACGACTGAAAGTTCGAGGACTGACGTCAGCCAATTTGGCCAACGTGGCTTTGCTGATAAAACGGTTCTTGTCGTAATAGTTAATCATAAGACATTTATTAAATTTGAGGAGAATAGTGCCATAATCCGAGGCGTTTGACGGCACTATTCGAATGGTTTGGTGGCACAATTCTCTAACAGAAAATCTACGAGATCAATCTCACGCTCCTTCTGCTCTGCGGTGGCATAATCCTCAAGCGTGGTGTCAACGCTGAGGTCAAGGTCATACAGCCGGAGCGTCTGATCGACGAGATCACTGAAGAAAAGGTAAGTCGAGAGGGTAGAGTCCGTACGTGGATAGAGGATCACCGTCTGGCCTTCAAGCGGTGCAAACAAATCTGGTGTCAAATGCCCTATCGTGGCATACGCCATCCAGATACTCTCTGGAAACAGCTCCGATAGCACTACGGCTGAAGCTTCGGATTCTACCACACAGATAGGTCTTGAATTATTTGGTCCCACAGAAATCGCAGATATAGCAGAAATTTTCTCCCCCTGGGAGATTTTATCTGTGTAATCTGTGCCATCTGTGAGAGATTTATCTCTTTCTGTTATTTCTTGCGTCCCTTCGGTAGCAAGCGAGCGGAGCTCGAGCGCTGCTATTTCTGTGGGACTAATTATCTCTGCGGGACATAATAAATGTAGCCCGAAGAGACAATGCTCCACCGGCCAGTATTCCAGCATCGGCTCCCGCTTCTTCAGCATCTCGGAGATCCATCTCTCCCCGATATGCGCATCCAACGGCTCCATCATGTCATCGATCATCCAGAAAATCGCCTTTCCGCTCTTGCACTTCCCGAGATAATACCGCTCGCAAGCCCGCTGCATCTGGGCAACCGATAACCTGCCATTGTCGATCCATGGTTGGAAGAACTCGAAATCATCCGCCCGACAGGCTTCCACCATCGGCATCGAAGGCAGCATGAAGTCGACCTGATGTCTGATGTCAGATGTTTGAGGCTTGAGGGCCTTAAAAGAATGTTGAAAGAGATCTTCGAACTTCACGCGCGTAATAAATTAAATTTAATTTAAGCCCCCTAAGGGGGCTAATTAATTAATAATTAAAAAAATAATAATTAATAAATATTTTAAAAGGGCAGCGAGCCGTCATCGTACACGATCCACTTTTCCTGGGTCTCCGGATGGTAGGCCATACTGATAATTCCCAACGCACCGGCCTGTTCGAGCAGTCGGTAGTAGGTCTGGGCATCGGCCACGCCACACTTCTTCAAGGCAATCGCCATGACCTCTCTGAAAGGTCGCTTGTTATGGCCTTCCATCGCATTGGTAAAGAGCTTGCGCAGATCCGCTTCGTTCACAGGCACCTCGTCATCCTCAGCTAATGCCTTTGGACTGATCCAACGGCCGTGGGTGTCACGGGGTTTCTCCTGATAGTCAGGACACCACTCCGGTAATCCCTGATCGTTGATGCAGTAGTAGAAGTTCTGCTTCATTTTCTTCTTGCGGGAGTAGGTGTGAGTGACCTTGAACGTGTCGGTCTTGCCGTTGTTCTCGCTGATAATCTCGCATTGGAAGACCTCGAAGGCCTTGTTGGTGAGTTCGGTACCGATCGAACCGCGCATGTTCCGATCCTGTTCGCTTTTGTTCTGATGGAGTACGCAGACAATGCAACAGTTCTGTTCCTTGGCCAACGCCATGAGCTTCTCCATGATGATGGTTGCCTGCACGGCATCATTGATATCGGTCATCAGGTCCTTGATGCCGTCCAGAATGACAATATCGGGCTTTATCACCCTCACCGCCACCTCCACCATCCGCTGCCGCCTCTCATACCCCAACCCCCTCAGATTAAACGCATAAACCGTCTCATCAATTTTTTGTCCCACAGAAATAGCAGAAATCACAGAAACCTCCCTCTGGGAGGGACTATCTGTGTAATCTGTGCTATCTGTGAGAAATTTATCTCTTTCTGTTATTTCTTGCGTCCCTTCGGTAGCAAGCGAGCGGAGCTCGAGCGCTGTTCTTTCTGTGGGACTTACTCCCTTCGCTTGCGAAGTCATTTCTGCCATTTCTGCTATTTCTGCGGGACTATTATTCTCCGCGAGCGGAATAATCCTGTCCTTCAATATCTCCTGCGTGCTCTGCTGGCTCTGCTCCGTATCGATCCACAAAACCCGCAAGGGTTTCATATCTGTGTAATCTGTGTCATCTGTGAGAGCTAAACTCTTCGCTTGCGAAGCCCTTTCTGTTATTTCTGTCATTTCTGTGGGACAAAATCTTTTCAGCGCTAGCGCTTTCTGCGTGAGACACCCCGCCATGACAATCGACAAAAAGAACGTCTTTCCGCTCTTCGCCTTACCGCAGTCCGCCACCAGCTCCCCCCGATAGAAGCACGGCACATCGAACATCTCGAACAGCGGCTGCATCGGTGGCAAATCCGTTTCCGGCGTGATACGTTCCTTGAATAATTCCTCGATCTCCTGCTGCGTCGGCATACTGCGCTCAACGGAAGTGGCAGCCTGTCTTCGTCGAGCCTGACTGGTTTGTACTAATTTGAATGCGTCGGTCATAATTTTCGGTTTTTAGATTTCACGCCATAAAGGTACCGCTATTCCCCGACCCCTCCAAAACACTGTCCGTCCCCCGGACACAATACACTTTTATTAACATTTTTGTTTTTTTATGTCGCCCACCCCTCCCCCCTGAGTGCCCAGCCCTCAGCCGACTAGCTCGGGGGCTGCGTGCCCCCTGAACCCCTCGGTGTTTCCCAATGGTATAGATTTTTAAGGATTTAACCAATAGCCCTTTCATCATCTATCGCGGCAGCATAAACACTTCATCCCGACCCTTTGATGGGTCGAGGATACCAAAATGAGAGCGACAGGAGGAGCGGTTAAGCCTTTCACCCAATGATTGGGGGAAAGGTTTGGATAGGGGGTTGAAGCCTTCTCTTACGGTAAGAGAAGGTTGGATGAGTTGGGATACTGGCACTGCCAAGTGCAAAAAAAGCACCTCGAACGCAGTTCCGAAATCTTCCTTAGAAAAAACAATTTTGAACAGAAAAATGTTTTTTTCGAATAAATTCGTAACTTTGCACCGCTTTTTTATTAATTTTTTCTTTAAAATCAAAAAAAATGAAGAAAAACTATGTCTTAGATTCTCTGTCAGCCGCTCACGAGCTGGCAGTCCTGACCCTGAAGGTCGCCAATCGTGCCTTTTATCGTCAGTACCGTGTCGTAGAGGACCAGATTGGCCTCACGCACGGCGTCCTCGGTGGAGTCTAAAGCGATCACTTTTCGCCGGATTTCGAGTTAAAATCCTCCCAACTCATCGCCCTCTGGCGCGAAATCCTCACCCATTACGAGGATAATCCAGAGAAACAATCCGAACTCCTCCATGACCTCCTCACCACCCTCCGCCAACAACTTCTTCCTTCAAAGTCGCCCACCCCTCCCCCCTGAGGGACAACCCCTCAGCCGATTAGCTCAGATATCTATGTGCGGCAGCATAAACAACTCATCCCGACCCTTTGATGGGTCGAGGATACCAAAATGAGAGCGACAGGAGGAGCGGTTGCATCCTCCCCATATAGGGGGAGGCCTTGGAGGGGGTGGATGTCTCTTGGTTCGTTCTCTGCGCCAGAGAATGAATATAGAAAAACATAACATAGATTAGAATAATCTAAGAAAAACCATATTTTCCCTACTTTTTCTTAATTATTTAAGAATTTATTCGTATCTTTGCAGCGATTTACTCTGACAAGTTATATGTCTGAGGCTTCTCTTATCACCGAAAACTTCCCGCCAGCGCCTGTCGCTGACGACGCCGTAGGCATCTCAAACCCTAAAAATGAGGACATTACCAAGACGGCAGGATACAAGGAAGCTATGGATGATTTGAAGTATGGTCGAGTGACAGAGTATGCCTCTCTGAAGGACTTCTACAAAGAAATGGGACTAAGCGGGTGCGCCAGGCACTTACTAAGCGTCTTCTCGCAGAGCAGGCTCAGGCTAAGCTTAATGCTCAGCAGCAGATGGTAAAGGACAGTATGACCCGTGCTTTCGATGAACTCCACTCAGGTCAGACGAAGCACGATGCGCGTAAGCTTTTCAAGAAGTAGTTGCAATGCGAGTTACATTCAACTATCTTCCTGAGTTTGAGCGCGGAGCGAAGGCATAAACCGTCACTTATAATTTCTATTATATCTATTCTTTCCGTTAGGAAAACATTTCTGTAATTTCTGTCATTTCTGTGGGACAATTAAAAACTATCTTTCTGTGAGAGAATAATCCAATGAATCAAGAAATATTTCATAACCAACTAGCCCTCTCCCTCGGCTACAAGCGCATCTTGCAGAACAAGCAGATCAGAATCACTATTGATGATTTCGCTATTCCCGACGACCCACGAATTACGCTTGACGTATTGGATGGCAAGTTGAAGCTCACATACAACGCTTCTCAAAATACGGAAGATGTTGCAACAATCATTCTCCCTGAACAAAACAAGTTGATGAAGGACCATACCATAGAGGATGAAATAAAGGTTATTATTGATGCAACGCATCAGGCATATATAAAAGCAACAAGAAATCCATTCTGATAAGTGAGTGAGGAGCGGAGCTGGTTCCGAGCAACAAATCCAGCAGCCCTCATTCCTTGTCAGATTCGAATTATTATGAATATATTATTAACAGGTGGCGCGGGCTATATTGGTAGCCACACTATCATTGAACTTGATAAAGCTGGCCACAGCGTTGTGGTTGTGGACAACCTTGTGAATAGCAATCCAGAATCTTTACGACGCGTTGCTAAGATTATAGGGAAGAAGATTCCTTTCTATCAGGTTGATGTCCGTGATAAGGAGGGTCTTATTAAAGTGTTTGATGATAACAAGTTTGAAGTTGTCATACATTTTGCCGGTTTGAAGGCAGTTGGTGAATCTGTATCCAAACCTTTGGAGTATTATCATAACAACATGACTGGTACATTCATCCTTTTGGATGTGATGCGTCAGCATCAATGCAAGAATATTATTTTCAGTAGTTCTGCTACAGTTTATGGTGATCCGGCTATTATTCCAATTACGGAGGAATGCCCTAAGGGCCATTGTACTAATCCATATGGCCAAACAAAGAGCATGCTTGAAGAAGTACTAATAGATGTTCAGAAAGCTGATCGCGAGTGGAATGTAGTTTTACTAAGATATTTTAATCCGATAGGCGCCTATCAGAGTGGTATGATAGGCGAAAATCCTAATGGAATTCCAAATAACCTGATGCCATATATCACTCAAACTGCGGTAGGTATTCGTAAAGAACTTGGTATTTTTGGTAATGATTACGATACGCCTGACGGAACAGGAGTTCGTGATTACATACATGTTTGCGACCTTGCTTCCGGACATGTTGCAGCTCTAAAGGCTATTGACCATAGATGCGGATTGGCTATTTACAATCTAGGTACTGGTCGTGGCTACAGTGTTTTGGAGGTAGTAAATGCATTTATGAAGGTGAACGGAGTTGATGTGCCGTATGTTATCAAACCAAGACGACCTGGTGATATAGCCATCTGCTATTGTAACCCAGCAAAGGCCAAAGCAGAACTCGGTTGGGAGGCACAATATGGCATAGAAGAAATGTGTAGAGACAGTTGGAATTGGCAGAAGAAAAATCCAAAGGGTTATTAACATTATTACAAATTAAGCAAAGATAATAAACTGGTGGAAACCCCCTGTTTTAGCTTTTTAGTGGCAGGTCCTCCAAAGATAATATGAACAATTAATAACAAAAAAGGCATGAGATTAATTATTGAACCCGACTACGAAAAAATGTCGAAGTGGGCTGCAAACTATGTAGCCAAGTGTATTAACGATGCAAAGCCAACGGCAGATAAGCCGTTTAAGCTCGGTTGCCCAACTGGAAGCTCACCTTTGGGAATGTATAGAGAGTTGATAGCTCTGAACAAAGCTGGAAAAGTATCGTTCCAGCACGTGATAACGTTCAATATGGATGAGTATGTAAATCTTCCTGAGGATCATCCAGAGAGTTATCATTCGTTCATGTGGAACAACTTTTTCAGCCACATAGATATTAAAAAAGAGAATGTTCATATCTTGAATGGTAACGCCAAGGATCTCCAGAAAGAATGTGAAGACTATGAGAAAGCCATCGTAGAAGCAGGCGGTATTGACTTGTTTATGGGTGGTATTGGCCCCGATGGGCATATCGCTTTCAATGAGCCAGGTTCCAGCCTTCAAAGCCGTACCCGTCAGAAGACCTTGACCACCGATACCATCATAGCTAACTGCCGTTTCTTCGACAATAACGTAGATTTGGTACCCAAGACAGCCCTTACTGTTGGTGTGGGTACTGTCATGGATGCCAAGGAAGTGATGATTATGGTGAATGGCCATAATAAGGCACGTGCCCTCCGTCATGGAGTTGAAGAACCTGTCAATCATATGTGGACTATCAGTTGCTTGCAACAGCATCCACATGCCATCATCGTTTGCGACGAAGATGCAACAGATGAACTGAAGCACGGTACTTACAAATACTTTAAGGATATAGAGAAGGATAATCTCCTTTAAACATACGGATTCTGACTGCACAGGTGGTTGCGTAGCGATGCAGTTCGATACTGCCAGTCAGAACAAAAAGTTAATTATTTGCAAATATGAAGAAAGTAATGCTAGTGTTTGGAACGCGACCTGAGGCCATTAAGATGTGTCCTCTGGTCAAAGAGTTCCAGAAACACCCCGACGAGTTCGAAACGATAGTATGTGTTACGGGTCAGCATCGCGAGATGCTAGATCAGGTATTGACTATTTTTGATGTAAAGCCCGATTACGATCTTAACATAATGAAACAAGGCCAGGATCTCTATGATGTCACTGCACGTGTGCTCACCGGTATGCGCGACGTGTTCAAGGAGTGTAAGCCCGATGTGGTGCTTGTTCATGGCGACACCACTACAAGCACAGCTGCCGCTTTGGCTGCCTTCTACCAGCAGATACCTGTTGGCCATGTAGAGGCAGGACTCCGTACTCATAATATCTACAGCCCTTGGCCAGAGGAGATGAATAGGCAGATTACGGGGCGTATTGCAACCTATGACTTTGCACCAACCCCTCTTTCTGAGAAGAACCTCATAGAAGAAAAGGCACAAGGACAAATCTATGTAACAGGCAACACTGTAATTGATGCTCTCCATATGGTTGTGAACAAGCTCAAGACAGACAAAGCACTTGCAAATGAGCAAATCAACGTATTGAAGAGTGCGGGTTATGATGTAACTCGTTTGGATGAGGGAAAGAAACTGGTGCTTATCACCGGACACCGTCGCGAGAACTTTGGTGAAGGCTTTATAAGTATGGTTACAGCCATGAAGGATCTTAGTGAGAAGTATCCTGATGTAGACTTTGTTTACCCCATGCACCTTAATCCGAATGTTCGTAAACCCATCCATGAAGTGTTTGGAGAAGACTTGACACTTCCGAACTTCTTCTTTATTGAGCCATTGCAATACCTTGAGTTCGTATATCTGATGGAGAGATCAACAGTCGTCCTTACCGATTCAGGTGGAATCCAGGAAGAGGCTCCTGGCTTGGGCAAACCCGTATTGGTAATGAGAGATACTACGGAGCGTCCGGAAGCTCTGAAGAGCGGTACTGTACACCTTGTGGGTACCAACCATGACCTTATTGTTAATGAAGTAAGTTCCTTGTTAGATGATTCTGAATCTTATGAGAAGATGAGTAGGGCGGTTAACCCATATGGAGACGGCAATGCTTGTTCACGCATTGTACGCGCTCTCAACGGTAAAGCAGTTGATAGATACGAAACTAAGTAAACAAATAAATTTGATCAATATGTTAAACGGAAAAGTCGTTTTGATTACTGGCGGCACAGGTTCGTTCGGTAAGAAATTTGTGGAAGTAATCCTTCGTGACTACCCCAATGTGAAGAAAATCATCATCTATTCACGTGATGAGTTGAAACAGTATGAATTAAAGCTTAAGTATCCACATGATAAATATCCAATGTTGAGATACTTTATTGGTGACGTACGCGATTTAGAGCGTCTAACTCGTGCGTGCGAGGGAGTAGATGTGATTATTCATGCAGCAGCAATTAAGCAGGTTGATACAGCTGAATATAATCCTGAGGAGTGTATAAAAACCAATGTACATGGTGCCCAGAACGTGATTAAGGCAGCCTTGGCTTGTAACGTGCATGATATTGTTGCATTGAGTACTGATAAGGCGTGTGCTCCTATTAACCTTTACGGTGCAACCAAACTTACTAGTGATAAACTCTTTACAGCAGCCAACAACATTAGAGGCTCAAAGGACATTCGTTTCTCTGTTGTTCGCTATGGTAATGTGATGGGTAGCCGTGGTTCTGTTATTCCATTCTTCACCCGTTTGCGTGATGAGGACGCCAAGGAACTGCCTATTACTGATATGCGTATGACCCGTTTTAATATCTCCTTGGAAGCTGGTGTTGCTTTGGTCATGTATGCTATTGGCCACCATCTGGGTGGTGAAATCTTTATCCCGAAGATTCCTTCTTACCATATCAAGGATGTGGCTACGGCCATTGCTCCTAACCTTCCTCAGGTAGAGGTAGGAATACGTCCGGGTGAGAAACTCCACGAGGAGATGATTACTGTGACTGATGCTTTGGATACAATTGACCTTGGTAAGTATTATGTAATCCTTCCGTCTGTTTCATTCCAGCATACCAGAGAAGAGTTCATTAAGCATCATAATGCAGTTCCCGTTCCCGATGGCTTCCACTATAGTTCTGACAACAATACAGAATGGGAGACACCTGAAACAATGCGCGAGAAAATCAAGCAATTTGTTGATCCCAACTTTGTGGTTAAATAATAGAAGTAACAAACTATGATTACCAAACCAATTCCATACGGTCATCAGAGTATCACCCAGGAGGATGTCGATGCCGTAATTGCCGCCTTGAAGTCTGACTATATGACTCAAGGTCCGCTGATTGGCGAGTTTGAAAAGAACTTTGCCAACTACCTTGGTTGTAAATATGCCTGCATGGTAAGCAACGGTACGGCCGCACTACACCTTTGCGCCATGGCACTTGATATTAAGCCTGGCGATAAGATTATTACCACTCCTATCACTTTCGTAGCTTCTGCTAACGGATTCCGTTATCAAGGTGCAGAGGTTGTATTCTGCGACATTGATCCCAAATCTTTTTTGATGGACTTGGATAAACTGGAGCAAATTCTGAAAGCATCACCAAAGGGTACTTATAAGGCTGTAGTCCCTGTTGACTTTGCTGGTTATCCCATTGATGAGGAGAAGCTTCGCAAGTTGGCTGATGAATACGGATTTGCTATTGTTGTGGATGCTTGCCACGCCCCTGGTGGTAGCTTCATTGATAGCAAGGGCGAGAAGCAGATGATAGGTAACTGCAAATATGCAGACCTCACAGTATTCTCCTTCCATCCTGTGAAACACATCGCAACAGGCGAAGGTGGTGCCGTCACCACTAACCGCAAAGACCTCTATGATAAGGTGGCTCTCTTCCGTACCCACGGTATCACCAAAGACCCTGCTCTCCTGAAAAAGAACGATGGCGGCTGGTATTATGAGATGCAGGAGTTGGGTTATAACTACCGTATCACTGAGTTGCAGGCTGCTTTGGGTATTAGTCAGTTGAAGCGTCTGGACTGGAGCATAGAGCGCAGAAACGAGATTGCCAAGAAGTATGACGAAGCTTTCAAGGGAACTGCCGTTAAGACTCCTTTCCGAGCTGAAGGTCTTGTTCATGCATTCCATCTCTATATTATTCAGGTGGATCCTGCAAAGCGTAAAGGCTTGTATGACTTCCTGCGTGCTAACAATGTATATTCTCAGGTACTCTATATACCTGCTCACACCATGCCTTACTACAAGCAGTTTGGTTGGAAGGAAGGTGATATGCCTGTAGCCGAGGATTACTACACCATGTGTCTTGCGTTGCCTATGTTCCCCACTTTGACTGACGATGAGCAGGATTGGATTATTGCGAAGGTTAAAGAATTCATGGCATAATGAGCAAATTAGTATTGGGAACTGTCCAGTTTGGTGTAAACTATGGTATCAATAACACTGATGGACAGGTTCCATTAAGCGAGGTTGTAGAGATTCTGAAAATTGCTGCCAAGTCTGGTATAAAAACACTGGATACATCATCAGGATATGGTGAAAGTGAGCAAGTTCTTGGTAAAGCGATGCAGGAGAGTGGAACTCATTTTCAATTGGTTTCAAAATATCCCACATCCACAATTGGGGTAAAAGATACTTTTGAAGAATCTTTGAAGAAACTCGGTATTGATCGCATTTATGGTTATATGGTTCATCATTTCGACTTCTATCTGAAACATCCCGATATTTACGATGTTATGAAGGATTTGAAGTCAAAAGGGATGATTAAGAAAATAGGTTTTTCTCTCTATACTGTTGAGCAATTGCAGACGCTCCTTGATAATAATGTGGAGATAGATATTTTGCAATTCCCTTATAATATGCTCGATAGGCAGTTTGAACCATACATGCCCAGCTTAAAGGAAAAAAGAGTTGAAATTCATACACGATCCGCCTTCTTGCAGGGGCTGTTTTTTAAGGATATAGACAAACTGCCTGAGAAACTAAAGCCTCTTTATGGAGAACTAAAACAATTGCATGATTATGCAGATAAAAGGGGTATTCCAATGGAGCAACTTGCGCTCAGTTTTGTGTATGGAAACTCTTTGGTAGATGGAGTTCTGATAGGAGTAGATAATCATAATCAACTTGAAGCAAATATCAAGGCAGTCAGCAATCCGTTGACAGAAGCAGATTATAAAGCGATCCGCTCTATCAAAGTTAAAGAAAAGCGATTGTTGAACCCGGTAAACTGGAACTGATATGAAAGTACAAGAATTGTTTAGTTTAAAGAGCAAGGTGGCCGTTATCACCGGTGGCTATGGCCATTTGGGTACTGCCATGGCTCAAGCCCTGGAAGAAGTTGGAGCAGTTGTTTATATTGGTGCTCGCAGCAAAGAAAAGTTTGATGCTAAGTTCAGTGGTGAACAGAATATCAAGTTTGTAGAATTAGACGTTTCTTCCAGTGAAAGTTTTAAGAATGCATTCCAGACAATAAAGGATAAGGAAGGCCATATTGATATTCTAGTTAACAATGCGACCTATCTTCATGGTCAGTATCCCGAGCAGATTACGGATGAAGATCTCAAAATCTCTTTTGATGGCATCCTTGGCACTGTTTTCAGAGGAATGCGCGAGGTGTTACCTTTTATGAAAGAACAACACTGGGGTAGGATTATCAATATATCTTCGATGTATGGTATTGTAGTACCCAACTTCGAGGTGTATCAGGGGAGCCACGCGTGGCAATTCAATCCTCCTACCTATGGTGCTTGCAAGGCTGGTGTCATCCAGCTAACCAAGTTTTTCGCTGAATATTGCGCTAAGTGGGGTATCAATGTGAATGCTATTTCACCAGGTCCGTTCCCCAACCCGAAGGTGCAGGAAGACACTGAGTTTATCGAGAGCCTTTCAAAGCGAAATTTCCTTGGTCGTATTGGTCAGCCTGAAGAGTTGAAAGGTGTAGCTGTTTTGCTTGCCTCACAGGCTTCAAGTTTTATGACAGGACAGACTATTCAAGTTGATGGAGGATGGACACAATGGTAAAGACTCTTTGTATTATTCAGGCACGGTTGACTTCAACACGTTTGCCAAAGAAGGTTATGATGCCTTTAGGTAATTCTGGCAAGTCAATCCTTGAACACGTCTACGAGCGTCTCTCTCAGGCAAAACATATTGACAAGTTGATTTTTGCTATTCCTGATTCTTCAATGAACGATGAACTTGCAGAGTTCATGACGAGTAAGGATATAGAGTTTTTTCGTGGTAGTGAAGAAGATGTTCTCGATAGATTCTACAAGTGTGCGATCAAGTATAATCCTGAGATAGTTGTTAGGGCAACTTGTGATAATCCTCTTGTTGATTATACTGTAGCTGATGATCTTTGGGAGCATTTAGAAGGAAATGATTATGTTTTATGTAAGAATGTTCCTCTCGGTACTGGCGTGGAAGTCTTAAAGATGAGTGCTTTGGTGAAAAGCTATAACGAAGCGACAACTAGGCCTGAACATGAGCATGTAACTCCGTATATATATACTCATCCGGAAAAGTTCTGTATTTTTGAGAAGGATTTTGGACTTCCATCATATCGTCTTACTGTTGATGAGGAGCGTGATTATGAATTGGCTAACTGTATCTATGATGCTCTTTATCGGGGTATACCGATTCCAAATTCCGATGTTTACGTTTACCTTGAGGAACATCCGGAACTATTAGCAATTAATACAGGGGTGCATCAAAAGAAGTTCAATGAGTAGTCGGAAGATTTTTTTCAGAGCCGATGCTAGTCCAGAAATAGGATATGGGCATTTTATCCGTACTCTGGCACTTGCTGATATGCTAAGGGACGAATTTGAGTGTGTGTTTTATACGCAGCAGCCTACAGAGTATCAGGTCAGGGAACTGGAAAAGGTATGCAGTTTTGTTTCATTGCCAACGGATGATACTAAATTCACAGTTTTCCTTGACTTTCTAGATGGTTCAGAGATAGTCGTGCTTGATAATTACTTCTATACATCGGATTATCAACTAAAAATAAAGAATAAAGGCTGTAAACTAGTATGCATCGATGATATGCATGACAAACACTATTTTGCAGATGCTGTTATTAATCACGACCTGGTAGAAGAAAAGGATTTTGATAAAGAACCGTACACGAATCTTTATTTGGGATTAGGTTATGCTTTATTGAGGAAGCCATTCTTGCAGCCTTTAAAAGAAATCAATAGAATAAAAGGGAAATGGACAATCTGTTTTGGCGGATCTGATGCTCATAATTTAACAACTAAAGTAGCAAAGATTCTAAGTTCTCGTGATGAAATTTCTATGATTTCTGCAATCGTAGGGGATGCATTTCAATATAAAGAAGAATTGATGCGTATTGAGAAAGTAGAGGTCTTTAGCCGTTTGTCTGCGGATGAGATGGCACAACAGTATTTGTCATCAGAAAATGTATGCTGTTCTTTAAGTTCAGTATGTTTCGAATCACTGGCTTGTGGTTGTAAAACATTTGCTGGTTATTATGTAGATAATCAAAAGGTAGGATATGAGAAGTTTGTTAAACACAATCTCGTTGTACCCCTAGGTAACCTGTTGGAAACTGATTTAAAGATTCTGAAAACTAAAGATGAAACACCCCTTAACAAGATAAATTTCAGTCAAGTAAAAGATAACTTTTTATTAATGTTTAAGTCGTTATAATATGATTAATATTGCAAAGGATAAGGTTTATGAATTGGAGAGCTTCAAATTTTATAATTATATAGATTTAAGCTTGGATGAGAAACGTTTGGTTTTGGATATGAGAAACGATCCGAAGGTCTCTGGGAAAATGCTGAATTCTGAAAAAATATCATTGGAAGATCATTTGTCTTTTATTGAAAAATTAAAAGAAAGAAATGACGTCTTTTATTGGCTGATAAAGAAAGATGGTCAACCAATAGGGAGTTTTAATGTTAAAATCTTAGATACAGAAAATAGTATTATCGATACCGGCGTTTTTGTTTTTAATACAGAATCAGAGATGAAGATGCTAGTTAATATGTTCGATATAAGTTTGGCTTATCATAGGTTAATCTTTGAACAGTTCAATGTTGAACAAATTAACGGTGAAGTTGCCAATGAGAACCTTTTTGTTAAACAGATGGATTATTTTATTGGGTACAAAGAGACTAATTCAGATAACAAATTTACATATATAGTCCTTACTGAAGGTGATTTCTCAAAACAAGACTTTAGTGAATTAACTTACAAAAGGTTTATGAAGTATTATAGAGAAAACCTTATCAAGCATTAATATTTTAAACATATGGAAGAAAATAAAGGTTTTAGTCTGAATGCCCAGGAGCTGTTAAAGTACCAGCCTAACCGTTATCCTCTTTTAATGATTGATTATGTAACGGAGGTTATTCCCGGCGTTAGTGCAAAAGGCTACAAATATTTAACTAATAATGAATGGTATTTCCCCGTACATTATCCTGGAGACCCCAATATGCCTGGTTGCTTACAACTGGAAGCACTTGCTCAGATGCTTACTGTCGCAATGTTAACTCTTCCAGGTCTAGAGGGCGAATACGTGTATGCTTTGAAACATACTATTAGGTATAAGCGTGAAATACATCCTGGAGAAAGGTTTGACATTGAAGCCAAAGTGTTGACCTTTAAACGTGGCGTATGTACTGGAAAGGTTGTAGGTAAAGTTGGTGAAGAGGTGGCAGTAGAAGCTGATATGATGATTGCCATCCCGAAGATTTTTAACACGTTCATTCCAGGAAGAGGGAATGAACCAAAGAAAGATTAAATCCCCATAATTATGATAAGAGTAGCAGACTATATCATGCAAAGGCTTGCTGAAGCAGGTGTTTCTCACTTGTTCCTTGTAACGGGTAGGGGTATGCTATACCTGTCGGATGCGGCTGCAAAGAATGAGGATATCCATTGTATTCCCGTTCACCACGAGCAAGCTGGTGGCTATGCTGCTATGGCATACTCCCAGTATAATGGAAAGATGGGTGCATTTATGGTTTCAACCGGTTGTGCCTCAACGAATGCTATAACGCCCGTCATGTGTGCATGGCAGGACGAAGTTCCGATGGTTGTCATATCTGGACAAAATATGCTGAATGAGACCGTCAACTATACTGGGCTCCCTATTCGCACATACGGTCAGCAGGAGTGTAATGTTGTTGAAATTGTTAAGCCCATTACGAAGTATGCAACGATGCTGAGAGATGCCAATGATATAGGATGCGTAATGGACGAAGCTCTTCACGCTGCTTCAACAGGAAGGAAAGGTCCCGTTTGGATTGACGTTCCTTTGGATTTGCAAAACGCGCGAATAGAGCCAGATGACTTGAAGAGGCATACAAAAGATGCGGTAGAGATGCCCATCAACAATGCAGATTTATCCCTAATCTGCGATGAACTTAACCGAGCCCAAAGACCAGTTATCATTTTTGGAAGTGCCATACGCTCCACTCAATCAGAGAGACTGTTCATTGACTTTATAGAGAGTCATCATATTCCTGTCGTTTATACAAGTTCCTCTGTAGATCTATATAGTACAGAGCATGAACTGTCTATGGGCGTTCTTAGCGCAATGGCCGGTAACAGACCCGCAAATTTCGCCGTTCAGAATAGTGACTTGTTACTCGTGTTTGGCAACCGTTTGACTGCTATGGCAACGGATAACAACCCTGAGAAGTTCGCCAGAGCAGCCAAGATTATTGCTGTAGATATAGACCAATACGAGCATCAAAAGGGCAACATCAAGATAGATAAGGTTATCCTAGCTGATGTCAAAGATGTGCTTAAGAAGTTACAGCACTGTGAAATAAAAGACACAGATTCTGTGTGGGTAGAAAAGTGCAAAGAATGGAAAAAGATATTTCCTAAATGCGAAGACTTCTACAGAGGGGGAGAGAAGATTGATTTATATGAGTTTACTGAAGCTCTATCAGATGTTTTGACCGAAAAAGATGTTATGGTCACAGATGCAGGTCTGGAGGAGCTTATTATTCCCAATAACCTTACTTTTAAGGATGGATTGCGTTGCCTCCATCCTATTAGCCAAGGCGCTATGGGATTTGCGCTTCCAGCTGCAGTGGGAGCATACTATTCCAGTAATAAGAATGTGGTGACAGTTATTGGCGATGGCTCCATTATGATGAATATACAGGAGCTACAAACCATTGATCATAACAGACTCCCGCTTAAGATAATTGTTATCAATAATAATTGCTATTCAGTAATTCGCAGAAGGCAAGAAGATTTGTTCCGTACAAGAACAGTGGGGACCGATGCTTCAAATGGTGTTTCTTGCCCGGATTTCCATAAGGTTGCTGATTGCTTTAATATGCGATATGAACGTATTAACAATGTAGAAGAGCTTTCACGTTTGAAAGATATTGTTGCAATCAATGAACCTGTAATATGTGAGGTGATTTGCAAGGAAACCCAAAAGTACCTCCACAGTTCTTTCCGTAAAGGAGAAAGCGGTAGGTTTGTCCAACCGCCGTTGGAAGACCAATCGCCCTTCCTTGATAGGGAGTTATTCAAGTCGCAAATGATTATTGAACCAATAGATTTATAAAAATGGCAAAGATATTATTAAACGATGGAAGAGTACTGGAAGACAATGGAACCCCTTATGTTGTAGCAGAGGTTAATTCCAGTCATAATGGCAATGTTGAAGTTGCCAGACAAATGATCAAAGCGGCAAAAGATGCTGGTTGCGATTGTGTGAAGTTCCAATCTTGGTCTGCAGAGTCGCTTTATTCGAAGACATATTATGACAAGAACCCAATCACTAAGAGAATAGTGACGAAGTTTTCATTAAGTCAGGATGAACTTCTTGAAATGGCTAAGTATTGTAAGGAATTAGGGATAGGATTCTCGTCAACACCGTATTCAGAACCTGAGGTTGATTTCCTAGCTGATGAATGTGAGGTGCCTTTTATTAAGATTGCGTCTATGGAGGTGAACAACTATCCATTCCTTACTTACATTGCAAAAAAGAATTTGCCAATTGTGCTTTCTACTGGCATGGCTGAGATTGAAGAGGTCAAAAAAGCCGTTCAGGTTATTGAAGAAGCTGGAAATAAACAGATTTGCCTTCTTCATTGTATCTCTATTTATCCTGCAGCCCCCGAGACAATCAATCTGAATAACATTAAAATGCTTAGGGATATGTTCCCTGACTACCCTATAGGTTTTTCTGACCATACACTTGGCTGGGAGATTGCATGTGCCGCAGTTGCCATGGGATCTGCTCTCATTGAGAAGCATATTACTTTGGACAAGACGAAAATGGGAATGGACAATAATATGGCTATAGAGCCCGACGAAATGAAGGCTCTTGTTGACAATTGCCATGTTGTTCAGAAGTCATTGGGTAATTATGAGAGAGTAGTCCGTGAAGATGAATATGCCCAACGACTCAAGATGAGAAGAAGTGTTATTGCTAAACAAGACCTCGAGGCTGGTACCGTGATACAGGAATCTATGTTAGGCGCTAAACGCCCTGGTGATGGCATTCAGTTGGATGAGATACCCTTCTTGATTGGTAAAAGGCTTAAGAATGCGGTTAAAGCAGACTGCTTGATAAGTAAAGACGATATAGTATTTTGAATCAGATAATTATTGGATAATATGTTAGAAAATAAAGTAGCATTAGTAACAGGTGCCAGCCGTGGAATAGGGAAGGCGATCTGCGTGAAGATGGCTGAAGAGGGTGCGACCGTTTTGGCCGGTGTAAGGAATCCGGCTTTGCTAGATAATTATCTCGATGGTATCCATGACACAAAAGGTGCAATTGTCCCTGTATTGATAGATGTGTGTGATCCTACATCCGTCAAAGAATGTGCAATGACAATCAAGAAAGATTACGGACATCTTGATATTCTAGTAAATAATGCTGGCCTTACCATTATTGAACGGTTTGACATGATGAAAGCTGAGTCCATGCATAAGATTTATGATACCAATGTTTTTGGTCTTGTTAGTGTTACGCAGATGATGATTCGATTTTTAAAGAAGTCAGAAACCCCTTGTATCGTAAATATGGCTTCCATTCTGGCTGAAGATAGTGATATTGGGCAATCTGCATACGGCTCTTCAAAAGCTGCCGTAGTTAATCTCACCAAGACCTGGGCCAAGGAATATGCTGGTATCGGATTGCGAGTTAACTCAATCTCACCTGGTAATGTTGATACAGATATGTTTAATATTATTGAGGGGCAGGAACTTCAAGATGCCATTGAAAAGATTGGAATGAAACGTGTCGCAAAGCCTGAAGAGATAGCAAATGTGGTATTATTCCTTGCTTCTGATATGGCGAGTTATGTGACGGGTGAGAATATAACAGTAAGTGGAGGTCTTTTATTATAAAGAATGTAGCATATGAAGCAGATATTAGATAATAAGGTTGCGATTGTGACTGGATGTGACCAGGGAATTGGTTTGCAAATCTGCAAAACATTTGCAGCAGCAGGCGCCACGGTTTATCCTACAGTGTTGAAGGAATCATCCTGTGAGAAGGTTTTAAATGATTGCGAAGGACATCCCGGCAAAGTCATTCCTATTTGCTTTGATATTACAGACAAGAATGCTATTCTTGAATGTATTAAACAAATAAAGAAAGAGCAAAACGGCAAACTGGATATATTGGTGAATAATGCTGGTTTTAAAAAGGATGGACTTGTAGAAATGATCGATGACAATAGCATCGATAAGATGTTTGCCGTAAATGTGGTTGGTCTCATTCATATGACCCAAGGTGCACTTAGGCTAATGAAAAGAAATCCCAATGGGGGCGCAATAGTTAACATTTCGTCTATCGTTGGTTTAAAAGGTAATGTTGGCCAGTCGATATATGGCGCGACAAAAGGTGCCGTTGCTAGTCTTACCAAGTGCTGGGCTAAGGAATTGGTTGCTAGTAAGATTCGTGTGAATGCAGTCGCTCCGGGCAGCATAGACACTGATATGTTCTATGAGATGAGCGAAGAACAGATTAAGAAGAGTATAGAGGCAATTGGTATGAAGCGACTTGGCAAACCTGAAGAAGTTGCCAAAGTAATTATGTTCTTGGCCTCAGACCTAGCTAGCTATGTTACGGGAGAAATCATTGGTGTCGATGGTGGATTATTTATGTAGGAAATATAATAATATGGAATTGAATATTAACGAAATCAAAGAGTATTTGTCAAACAGACATCCATATCTTCTGGTTGACAGAGTAACTGAATTGAAGCCAGGTGTCAGTGCTAAAGCCTATAAGAATCTGACGGCCAATGAGTGGTATTTCCCCGTTCACTTCCCAGAAGAACCAATGATGCCTGGTATGATACAAATGGAAGCACTGTTGCAGACTCTGAGCCTGACAGTTTTATCCTTGGAGGGGAATAAAGGCCGTATAGTTCGGAATCTTTATGCTAACAAAATAAGGCTTAAGAAGCGCGTTACACCAGGAAACCGTTTGGATATTGAGGCAGAACTGACTTCTATCGAGGGGGATATCGCAACCGGTTCTGCCAAGGGCTTTATTGATGGAGAACCTGCATGTGAGGGAGAATTTAAGTTTAAACTAATTTGATTATTAGCAATATGAAAATAACAAATGAAGTTATTCAAGAATATCACAGACATCGTTATCCGTATCTGCTGATAGATTGTATTGAAGAAATTGAACCTGGGAAAAGTGTAACGGGTTATAAATATTTCTCGGAGAACGAATGGCTCTTTCATTGTAACAAGAATGAGAACCAGCCAGTTCCTTTTACGATGATGATCGAGATTCTCACCGAGATGTTCTTGATGCCTGTTTTGTATCTGGATGATAATAAAGGGAAAACCACTAATTTCCTGTCTGCAGATGAGGCAAATGTTTATAAGGATGTATATCCTGGGGACTGCATGCAAGTTAAAGCAACCGTACAAACCTGGAAGAGGGGAATAGCTGCTGGGATTGCGGAAGGTTATGTGGATGGCGAATTAGTTTGTAGTGCTAAACTGAAGTTCGTTATACCGGACATCATGGAACAATTTAAACCCAAGATGGCATAATCGGAAACCTTTAATGAGTAAGAAGTTACAACTGTTTATACTTCCGTTTGCGGGCGGAGATTCTAATTCATTCAACCGTTTGTTATCAATGCTCGACGAAGAGATTGATCCGGTTGTGATTGAGTATGCAGGTCGTTTGTCAAGGCGAAAGGAAGGATACATACAAGACTATCAAGTGTTCTTGAATGATGTCGCAGCCCAAATCAATGCAAAAAGGAATAAGGATTTACCTTACTCATTATTTGGTTACAGTCTTGGTAGTGTCATTTTATATGATCTGCTGATTAATGAAAAGATAGATGGGGATCCTAAACACGTTTTTATATGCTCTAAAGGAAGCCTTCATAATAAGTCGAAAGTTGATCATGAGGATGGGTACTCGGATGAAGAAGTCGTTGACGAAATAAGGTATTTAGGTGGTACCGATGAGAGAATTCTCAATAACCCAAGGTTTTTGGCGATATTTATGGAACCAGTAAAAATGGATTTTAATATATGGCGACAATTCACGTATCATCCGGGAGTTATCAATTGTGACGCTACTTTTATGTATAGTATACATGATCCTGCGGCAGCAGGTGTTCATGATTGGGATAAGAATATCAATGGGAAGACGGAATATATTGAATTAGGCAAAAACCATTTTTTTATTAAGGAACATTGGAGTTATGTTGCTAAAGTCGTCAATGAGAATTTAAAACAATATCTATAGTTATAAACATTTTTAATTAATCATTTTTATTATGACAAATTTAGAAAAGTACACGAACGCATTCGTGGAGGCTTTCTCCGTAAAGCCTGAAGAAGCTAAGGATTTGAAGTACCAGGGCATTGATGCCTGGGACTCTGTTGGTCACATGACATTGGTCTCTGCTCTTGAAGATGCTTTTGATATCATGATGGATACGGACGATATCATTGACCTGAGCTCTTTTGAGAAGGGTAAAGAGATTCTAAAGAAGTACGATGTCGAAATCTAATTTGCAGCTTGAATCTGCCCCCGCTGCCCTTTACGGGTAGCGGGGAGCAGATAATAAAAAAGGAAGGTTAATTAAAGATGTATGATTTAAATAGATATAAACAGAATACAGCCATTATTTCTGACAAAGGAGAAAGACTGACTTATGGTGAATTAAATGCTGAGATAGCAAAGTTTGCCGATGCAATAAGTGAGAAGGGGTTACTCTTCTGTCTTTGCGAGAACCGAATTGGCTCATTGGTGGGTTATGTGGCTTGTATGGAGAATCACATACCAATCGTATTACTTGATGGAAGCAAAGACCTTTCTGTTTTGCAGAATCTTGCAGCTATCTACCAGCCAGAATATATCTGGTCGGATAATGAGAAGGTGGATGAGATTGGTGGGGAAACCATCTATAAGTACACATCTTTCTCATTGCAGAAAATGAGTTATGAGGTGGAAGTAGAGAAACCGGAAATCAATCCAGAGTTAGCTCTTTGCTTGACCACATCTGGCAGCACGGGTTCACCTAAATTTGTGAGACTCTCTGCCAACAACGTGTTGGCCAATGCTGAATCCATAGCAGAATACTTGGAGATTGATGAGAGCGAGAGGCCTGTAACTACATTGCCTTCATATTATAGCTATGGTGTATCAGTCATCAATAGCCACTTGATTAAAGGTGCAACCATCCTGTTGACTGAAGGTACTGTTGCTCAAAGAGACTTCTGGAATTTCATGAAAGAGCAGAAAGCCACCTCTATAGCTGGTGTTCCTTACACCTACGAGATGCTGAAGATGCTTCGCTTTATGCGAATGGACTTGCCTTACCTAAAGACAATGACCCAGGCTGGTGGTAAATTGAACAAGGATTTAGCTAAAGAATACATAGAGTGGGCACAAAGCAAAGACAAACGCTTTTTTGTGATGTACGGACAAACTGAGGCTACAGCTCGTATGAGCTATCTTCCGCTCGAACATGCTTTAGATAAATATGCCAGCATAGGTATAGCTATCCCCAGGGGTAAGTTCTCTCTGATTGATGTGAATGGTAATCCAATAGAGGAAGCGGATGTGGATGGAGAACTTGTTTACGAAGGTCCCAACGTCAGCCTGGGCTATGCAGAATGCCGTGCAGATCTTGCAAAGGGGGATGAGAATTACGGTGTGCTTCATACTGGAGATGTTGCCCGTATGGATGCTGATGGTTACTACTACATCACTGGCCGCTTGAAGAGATTCGTGAAAGTATGGGGCAACCGTTGTAACTTGGATGCCACAGAGCAGATTATTAAGAGCAATGTAACCACCAGTTGCGCTTGCGTGGGTGTGGATGATAAGATTACCATCTTTGTGACCGAGCAAGGCTTGGAAGGACTGATAGTGAAACTACTGGTGGAAAAGACCGGTCTGAACAACAAGGCATTTGAAGTACGTGTTATTGATGCCATTCCTGTTAAGAGCTCAGGCAAGATAGATTATCCGGCTATGCAACAAATGATAGAGAAAATAAAGTATAGAATATATGACACTTGAAGAATTATTAGAGATTGCTCCCTATTCCTTAGGTAAAGAAGACAAGCATAAAGTGCTGGATGAGTATTTGGTGAACCTCACCAAGTACCACTATGAGCATAGTGAGGAATACCGCAAGATGCTGGACGGTACTGGCTTTGATATCAGTAAAGTCAAGCATTATGAGGACCTTCCGTATCTTCCGGTAAGCCTGTTCAAGGATCTTACCCTCAGAAGCGTTGCAGAAGATGAGGTCATCAAGACCATGACTTCTTCTGGAACCACTGGCCAGAAGACCTCCAAGATCTATCTGGATCGTGAGACTTCTGCCAACCAGACCAAGACGCTCACAAAGATAGTGGCCTCTCTGTTGGGTAACAAGCGTGTTCCGATGATTATTCTGGATTCCAGCAATGTGGTGAAAGACCGCAATATGTTCTCTGCCCGTGGTGCCGGTATTCTGGGTTTCTCCATGTTTGGCAGCAAACGTATGTATGCCCTGGATGAGAATATGGAGCTGGACATTGAGGGCATGAAGGCCTTCCTGGAGGAGCATAAGGATGAGACCATCTTCCTCTTTGGCTTTACCTTCATGATTTGGCAGCACTTCTATAAGAAGTTGTTGGAAAGTGGCTACAAGCCTGACCTCTCCAAGGGTGTGCTGATTCATGGAGGCGGTTGGAAGAAACTGGTGGCAGAGTCTGTTTCTACGGCTCAGTTCAAGCAGTGCTTGAATGATGTCTGCGGCATCAAGGTGGAGAATGTTCACGATTACTACGGTATGGTTGAGCAGACCGGTACCATTTATATCGAGTGCGAATGTGGTCACCTGCACGCTTCCAACTTCTCTGATATTATCATCCGTAATCCGAAGGACTTCTCGGTTGCCAAGAATGGAGAGACCGGTATCATTGAGGTGGTGAGTGTACTGCCCAAGAGCTATCCTGGACACGTACTACTTACAGAAGATGAAGGTGTGGTATTGGGTGAAGATGACTGCCCTTGCGGTCGTAAAGGCAAGTATTTTCACATCCACGGTCGCATCAAGAATGCGGAAATCCGTGGCTGCTCTGATACCTATGCTGCCAAGTTTGGTAAGCTGAGCGGATTGGAGTATGTGATTGGATATGATAAGACCATTGAGGAGATGCCGCACGTGCCTGCATTGCCTCCGTTTGCTGAGCCTGTTATCTCTTTCTTCAATGACCTTTCCAAACTGGTTATGCAGAAAGGCCGTCAGTATTCCGATGTGATGACCTTTGGATTCTGGTGCCGCAAAGGTGCTTTGATGCAGGAAAAGGCTAAGTACATTGATTTGGAACGTCGTTTAGGCCGTGGTATTGTATTCCACAGCACCCCGAGTAACGTGCCTGTGAACTGTGCATTCAGTTTTGCTGCAGGTTTGCTGGCAGGTAATGCCAACATTGTCCGTCTGCCTGCCAAGGACTTCCCGCAGGTGCAGATTATCAGCGATTGTGTCCGTGAGTTGTTAGAGACTACTCACAAAGATATGGCTCCTTATATCTGCTTTGTGAAATATCCGCCTATCAAGGAGATTACCGACCTTTTCTCTGGTATGTGCCAGAGCCGTGTGGTATGGGGTGGTGATGCTACCATTGCAGAAATCCGGCAGTCTCCTCTGCAGCCCAGAGCAAATGAGGTGAACTTTGCAGACCGTTACAGTTTCTCAGTACTGAATGCAGACGCATTCCTCAATGCAGATGATCAAGACAAGGTGGTTCAGAACTTCTATAACGACACCTATTTCTCTGACCAGAATGCTTGTACGGCTCCTCGTATCATCGTGTGGGTAGGAGAGAAGAAGGCAGAGGCCAAGGAACTCTTCTGGAAGAAGGTGGTTGCATATGCTCAGGAGCATTACAATATTGCACCTGTACAGACCATTGGAAAGATTAATGCCTTGTATAAAGCCGCTGCCAATTTGAAGCTGGGTAAGGTGACTGTTGAACAGCCGTTGCTCACTTGTATTCAGGTTGATAGTCTGAGTCCTGTACTGATGGACTACCGTTTTAACAGCGGTTTCTTCTATGAGTATGATGCCAAGTCGCTCACCGACCTGCTGTCTATTGCAACTATCAAGAGCCAGACGGTTACCTATTATGGTTTGACGCGTGAAAAGATTATTAAGTTTGTGAATGAAGACCATCCGCAGGGAGTGGACCGTTTTGTGCCACTGGGTAAGTCTATGGACTTTACCCTTGTGTGGGATGGCTATGATTTGATTACCACATTAAGTAGAATAGTTAATATTGTATAACATGAATAAAACTTTTATTATTGCCGAAATGTCGGCAAATCACAACCAAAATAAGGACATTGCTCTTCAGACGATACGAGAAGCTAAAAAGGCTGGAGCTGATGCAATAAAAATACAGACTTATACAGCCGATACAATTACTCTTAATTGCGATACCCCCGATTTTAATGCAACAGGAAAATTGTGGGAAGGCCAGAGCCTGTATAGTCTTTATCAAAAAGCATATACACCTTGGGAATGGCACAAGGAAATTTTCGAAGTAGCAAAGGAGGAAGGTATATTGTGCTTCTCATCTCCTTTTGATAAAACAGCAGTGGACCTTTTAGAGGAATTAGGAACTCCAATTTATAAAATCGCTTCTCCCGAAGTTGTTGATATCCCATTAATAAGGTATATTGCAAGCAAGCATAAACCAGTTATTTTATCTACGGGGCTGGCTTCTATTGACGATATTGAGTTGGCGTTGTCCGTTATGAAGGAAGAAGGCTGTGAAGATATTACCTTACTAAAGTGCACGGCAGAGTATCCCGCACCAATTGAGGACGCCAATTTAGCGACATTACATGACATGAAGGAACGGTTCCATGTAAAAGTTGGAATTTCGGATCATACTATGGGATGTGACATTGCTGTCGCCGCTGTGGCACTTGGTGCAGAAGTCGTCGAGAAGCATTTTATTATAGATCGTTCTATTGGAGGACCAGATAGCGCGTTTTCTATGCAAGCACCTGAATTTAAATCGATGGTAGATAGTATCCGCAATGTGGAGAAAGCTATTGGTGTTATTTCCTATCCAGATAGTTCAGAGCATATAAGAAGACGCTCACTTTACGTAGCAAAGGATATTAAAGCAGGTGAAAAGATTACTGAAGAGAATGTTAGAAGCGTGCGACCTGGATTTGGATTACATCCAAAATATTTGCCGGTAGTTCTTGGAAAGAGGGCAATACGCGACCTAGAAATGGGTGAGCGCTTCTCTTTGGAAATGGTAAATTGATCTTGTATCGTATATATGGATATTAAACATGTAATAAACAATAAAATAGTAGTTTTTTTGACAGTACGATACTCGTCATACATTATCCAGTTTATTGTTTCATTAGTAATAGCAGCCAAGTTGGGCCCTTACTATTTAGGCATTTATGGGTTTATTACGCTTATTCTAAACTACTGTGCTGTGATTAGTTTTGGTATCCCTTCGTCGTTAAATGTTCTTTTGGTGCACCATAAGGAAGAAAGAAAATTATGTGGTGACTACATCGCAAATTCTATATGGCTATATTTAATGCTCTCAGCGGCACTTTTGGCTTTATATTTTGTATCAATAATATTCGATATTGAGATAAACGAAAACTATCCTATAAAGTTATATTTGTGGATAGTAGTTGCAATTGCAATTCTTAATTATCTTAACTCAGTATGTAATACCGTATTGCGATTTCGAAATAAGGTTAACCAGTTATCAATTATTCAGGCGGTTAGTGTATTGATAAATGTTTTAGCGGTTACAATTATTAAAGGAGAAGGTCTGATACTTGCTATTCTCTTTTGTAATTTGATAAGTGGGCTTTTTACTCTTTTTGTTTCTCAGAAGAGTGGAGTCCTTCCTTCAATAAAAGATGTTACGTTAACCAGCTCTCTTCAGACGGAAATAATGAGGAAAGGTTTGTTTCTTTTTCTTTATAGTTCTTGCTTTTCTTTTATTCTTATGTCGATACGTTCATTAATAAGTGCGAATTATGCAGTTGAAGAGTTTGGCGCCTTTACCTTTTCCTTCTCGATAGCAAATTCTGTTATGCTTTTACTTGAATCGCTAATGACAATTATTTTTCCTAAAATAATAGATCTATTATCTTCTGACGATAACAAAGTCGTAGATAATACATTAGCCAAAATGAGAGCCACATACATGTCATCTTCACATTTTCTCATATATTTGGCAATGCTATTTTTCCCACTTCTCATTTATTTCATGCCAAAGTACTCACATGCTTTAACATCAATGAATTTGATAGCTTTAGCAGTCCTAATAAACACAAATAGTTCTGGTTATATAGAGTTGCTTATAGCTAAGAATAGGGAGAAAACGGCATCTTTTATATCTATTATTGCTTTGTGTATTAATGTTGTGTTAGGATATTTGTTGATACATTTCTATCATGTTGGTTTCTCATATGTTATTCTGGCTACTCTTATTACTTACCTTTTGTTTTCTTATCTTGTTATATGGCAAGGCAAGAAGGCCATTGGTATTAATAGTATCGAAGACGTGCTAAAATCATTTTTCCCGTATAGGCTATTTATTCCATATCTTTTAGCGTTAACTATTAGTTGCTTTCAATTAGAATATATGATATGGCTCCCCATTGTTTCATATATTTTCTTAAATAGGAATGATATTGCTATTATGAAAGATATGGCGAAGAAATTAGTTATTAATCCAAATATTATAGACGTTTAAATTTATTTATTATGAATAGTTTAGAAACTAGAATTCCCAAGGTTATTCATTATATCTGGTTAGGAACGCGACCGCTAGATAAGGTTTCAGTAAAGTGCATGCAGTCATGGGAAAAACATCTCCCGGATTATGAAGTAAAAAAATGGGGCGATAGTGAATGTAAAGACATTATAGCGGGGAATTTATACGCACAACAAGCGTACGATGCCAAAAAGTATGCATTTGTGAGTGATTATTTGCGCGTATATATTCTATATCACTATGGCGGTGTTTATATGGATACAGACGTCCAAGTATTTAAGTCAATAGATAGGTTTCTGGACTGCGGTGCATTTACGTGCTTTGAAAACAACAATTTAATACCTACCGCATTGATGTCATCTGCAAAGGGAAATCTGTGGATGAAAGCTCTTCTTGATTATTATGATAATAAATCATTTATAGACGAGAATGGGAACATGGACTTAACAACAAATGTTATTGCAATTACCAATGTCTCATTGGGTATGGGTTTTGTTCCTAATGGTGAGATGCAAGTGTTTTCTGATGATGTTCATATATATACTAAAGATTATTTTTGTCCGATAGATTCAATAAATAGAGCCAATGATGTTTTTACAGAAAATACTTATGTAGCGCACTTATACAATGGCTCTTGGCGATCTCCTTTAAGGCAACGATTATCTGTAGTTAAGAAAGCTTTGGGCATTAATCCAGAAAAGGTTTTTCCTGATTATATAGTTCGGTTGCTTGACAAAATATAAAAGTGTTAGTAAATCAAAATATTATAGTTTAATTGATAAAGACGCAACTGGTAACCACAACTACTTGGTAGTTTTTTACCAGAACGTCAAAATTGACCTGTTACTTTGTTTGTTGACGTGAAATCAAACGAAATTACAAAAACAAGGAAATTTTTTATTTCAAGCATTATTTTACTGCCAATCCTATTTATGTATGCTACGCCTATTCCAGGACTGACAGTGGGAGATGTGTTCATTTTGTTATCCTGGTATTTGTTGATAAAAAAAGAAAAAAAAATAGTAATAGAAAAATCACTGATTTTTTTAATAATATATATATCTATTAGCTTCGTTGTATTCCTAATTAATGATTCTTTAATAAGGATGACAACAACGTTGAGATATATAATTTATTTAATAATTATTTTATATTTCCCTACTGTTGAAGAAAATAAAGAATATGCGTACAAAGTAATGAATAAAGCAGGAATGTTCTCAATGATATTGCTTTTTGTTCAATTTGTAGCATTAAATTTGTTTGGCATTATAGTACCAGGTCTTCTGACATTTCTGCCTTTAATTGATGATGCTCTTAATGATTATAGTGAGGGCTTTAAAATAGCAGGAAGATGCATGTCTTGCTTTGCTGAACCTTCTATGTATGCTGTATACATAGTCTTGTTTCTAACATACAGACTCTTTCTTTACGAGGGTATTTCATATAAGGCCATGAAAATACCATTTCTAATTTCTTTATCGATTATTTTCTGTTCTTCATTTACAGGAATGATAGGAATGGCGGCTGTATGGGGACTTAAATTATTCTATGAAATAAAAAGTGGTCGTTTATTACTATCGAATGCCATTTTTATAATTATTGTTATTTCTGCAATTGTTGGTATTACGCTTTTTACCTCAGCAGGCGAATATGTTACAAATGAAGATGTTTACGAAACTCAGTCTGCTGGTAGATTCGTTGGCTATATTTTTATAATGGAAGATATGTATAAATCACTATTTTCAATACTTTTCGGGAATGGAATGAATGATATTGGTGATGAGTTTACATATTTGCCCGGTTGGCCAAGAATGGTTTTTTATTTTGGGGTTGTTGGCAGTATTATATACATAGTATCATTCTGTAAGTGTGCCAAGCGAAATACACTATCATTTGTGATACTCATAGTTATGGCTGGGTTAAATATTGGAACGGAGATGGGTTTTGGCCCTCAATTATTACCATACATGCTTTTAATGATGTTATCAAGACGCAGCCAGTATATAAAAGGAACATAATAGTCGTATGATCTACAACTCATTTTTCTTCCTAGTTTGCTTTCCGCTGATATTTCTGTTTTACTATCTGATACCTGCTAAGTATCAGAAGGGTAGGAATGTCTTTCTGTTATTGGTCAGTTATATTCTCTATATAAACTGGAAACCAGTCTATGCGCTGATATTGCTAGGTGTTACAGGGATAACATACTTGACAGCTTTGCAGATAGAACGCAAAAGGGAGTTTGCGAAGCGGACTATGATAATCGGAGTGATATTAGGTTTGATACCGCTGCTATTCTTTAAATATTTCAATTTTATCAATGAGCAACTAAATACGTTACTTTCATTAGTAGGATTGCTGTATGAATTGCAGGGATTGAATTGGACGGTGCCTGTAGGAATTTCTTTTTTTACATTCCAGGCTATAGGTTATGTGTGGGATGTCTATTATAAGAGAATAAATGCAGAGCGAGATTTCCTGACATACGCATTGTTTATATCATTCTTCCCATCTATCTTGTCGGGACCTATCAATAAGGCATCGCTGGTGATACCTCAACTGAAAAATCTTAGACCCTACTTCGATTATACAAAGGCAGTTGAAGGTTTGAAGATGATTCTTTGGGGTATGTTTATGAAGGTGGTTGTGGCGGATAGAATGGGTCTATATGTAGATACGGTGTTACCCAACTATGTGAACTATACCGGCGTAACTTGTTTCGCAGCCAGTATCTTCTATACGATTCAGATATATGGCGATTTTGCGGGTTATTCGCTGATGGCGATAGGAGTCGGTAAAACATTGGGATTTGAACTAACGGAGAACTTCCGAAGACCATATTTTGCTGTGAGTGTTACTGATTTCTGGCGTAGATGGCATATTTCACTATCTACATGGCTGAAGGATTATGTGTATATCCCACTTGGTGGTAGCAGATGTTCGAAGGTGCGTAACTATTGGAATATCTTTGTGACATTTTTAGTGAGTGGTATTTGGCATGGCGCTAACTGGACATTTATTGTATGGGGAATTTGGCACGGCTTGTTCCAAATCTTCGAAAAGGTGTTGGGACAACAGAAATGCAATTATGGATGGTTTGGCAAAAGTATCAAGATTATAGTGACGTTCCTTTTAGTTAATTTTGCCTGGATATTCTTCCGCATGCCAACGTTAGAAGATGCCTTTGGCGTCATCGTAAGAATTTTTGATACCAGCCTGCCGATGACATTTTTCTCGGACAGTATGACTACTATGTTTTTTATGCTCTTAGGACTGATGATACTCTTGTATAAAGAGGTTATGGATGAGTTTTTCCCTGTTCAGATGGAGCGCTTAGCAAAGCCCATTTGGCTCAGGTGGGGGGCGCAAATTCTTATTCTCTCTCTTATCTTATTAGCTGGCGTCTTAGGATCTGATCAGTTTATTTATGCTAACTTCTGACATGAGTATGAAGCGATTTGTTATTAGACTGTTGGTTTTTTTTGCAATTATGTTTATACTCGACAGAGGTTTCGGGCAGGCCATGAAATATCTGCAAGACCATGCGAAAGGTGGATATGTAGGACATCATAATTATATTTTGCACCAAGCTAATGAAGACATCCTGATATTCGGGTCGTCGAGAGCCATCCATCACTACAATCCCCTGATAATAGAGGATAGCCTTGGGATGAGTTGTTATAACTGTGGCCAAGATGGAAATGGTATTGTATTGTTCTATGGATGGTGGCAGATGATAAAGGATAGATACCAGCCTAAAATGATCATCTATGATGTAAACCCGAGTTTTGACTTGCTGAAAGGGGAAGATAACTGTAAATATTTGGGTTGGCTCAGAAGCGAATACGATAACGACGACGTGAAACGGATTTTCGAGGATGTCGACCCAATGGAGAAGTATAAAATGCTGTCAATGATGTATCGCTACAACTCGAAATTCTTGCAGAATATCACAGACTATGTTCATCCTTTGTTTAACATCTCACCGAATGGCTATTTACCTTTAGAAGGTGAAATGGATAAGATGAAGATTAAGGAAGGGAGTGAAGAACGATTGTCATCCTATGCTTTTGATTCGCAAAAGCTAACTTATATGGAGGTGTTGATTAAAGATATGAAGAAAAGAAACATAAAGTTAATATTTGTAGCTTCACCAATATGGTATGGTATGAACAATCTGGCCCTTAAACCTTTGAGTGCGCTTTGTAAAAAGCATGGGATACCATTCTATGACTATTCTAATGGTAAGAATTTTATTCATAATGATGGGTTGTTTATAGATGGTGTTCATTTAAATGAACATGGAGCGGATCTCTTTACAACTAGATTATGTGCTATATTGAAAAATAATGAGGTACATTAATGTTTATATATCAAGAGTTGATTTTCCTAACTTTATTAATAATTCTTTGAGTAATGTTAAGTAATTACATGTATATAGTTTTCACTCCGTATCAATTAATGACAACGCTGAATATCATAATTAATGATCCTAGTGAAAAACAACATTTAGTGGTGATGGTTCAGAAAAATTTAGAACCATATAAGATTATGTGCGAAAAGATACCTAATACTAAGGTGTTATTTTTTGAGAGTCTTTGCTTGTCGTACAAATTCTCATCGGAATTTACCGTTCGTATGAATCTCGTGAAGAACATTTTAAAGATTAAGCATATTGCAAAAAAAATAAAATCATTTAATATAAACGTTCAAAGATTGTTTGTCCCTTCTGATGATGCCGTATGTAGAGTGATATTCCATACTTTATGCAAATATAATAAATGTTTAAAAATTTCGCTTTTTGATGATGGGGTGGGAACATATGATCTACATACTTTTAAGGGGGTAAGCAAACTAGGAAGAATAGTCTACTTTTTACTGTTAAATAATAACTTTATTAAAAGAATCGATAGTCTGTATTGTTACCAACCTGGTTTGTTATCATCATCCCCCAAATCTTTAAAAATCATACAACTGGCTTGTAGTGAGGAAATCAACAATCTTTTTAAAAGCCTATTAGGAAATAATGCAGATATTTTTTTAGGTAAGAAAATTGTGTTCCTTGATCAAGGATTATCAGAAGAGACTGAAATAAAAGAGTGCCTTAATAGAATTAAAAAATATTTCGCCAAGGAAGAAGTTGTAGTAAAGCTACATCCACGGGTTGTAGGTAATACTATCTATGATTTCGTTGAAAGTCGTGATGGGTTTCCTTTTGAAATACTTTCTTCAATTTATGATTTTTCTGATAGTTTATTTATTGCTGTTTCATCCGGCGGCTGCATTAATTCTAAGTTGATGTTTGGAGAGGGATGTGGAAAGGTTATTTATCTTATAAAGCTGTCTAATTCCTCTGATGAGGCAACGCCAGCTATACATTTTTTTGAAAGAGTTCAAACATATTATGGGGAAGATGTTTTGTTTATGCCACTTTCTGTAAACGAATTTGAAGAATACTTAAAAAAGAATGTAAAGATAAAAGGAGTAAGAAGAAAGTGTAACTGTAAATGAGATTCGAGAATGTAAAAATCATCCGTGCAGCGACTACAGACCTCTCTATTGACTTCTGCCGGGATGTGATGATAAAAATGAGAGAGAAGGGGTACGAGATGGTAGCGCTATCATCTCCCGGTGATTATTTGACTAAACTCAATAAAGAGGATGGTTTTAAGACCATTGAGGTCCATATCGAACGGAGAATTTCTTTATGGAATGATATTAAGTCTCTTTTCAATCTGATAAGAGTTTTTCGTAAAGAAAAGCCAGACGTAGTCCATTCTATCACTCCAAAGGCAGGCCTTCTATGTATGATCGCTGCTTGGCTGGCCAAAGTTCCTATCAGGATTCACACTTTTACAGGACTTGTATGGCCTACTGCTACGGGATTGTCAAGAAGAATATTGATGACAACTGATTGGTTGACATGTGCATGTGCAACGCATATAATACCGGAAGGAGAGGGCGTGAAATCAGATTTGCAGAAGCATATCACGAAGAAACCAATGAAGGTGTTAGGATTTGGAAATATCCAGGGTATTGACCTTGCTCGTTTTGATCCATCGAAATTCTCCAAAAGAGAGAAGGATAATGACGAATTTGTATTCCTTTTCGTTGGAAGAATTGTGGGAGATAAAGGTATAAATGAAATGGTTTGGGCGTTTACTCAACTTCATCAGGAGTATCCGAAAACAAAACTTAGATTGGTGGGGGATTACGAACCAGAACTTGACTCTCTTGATCCAGAAGCCGATAAAGAGATTAGAGGCAATACCGCTATTGAAGCGAAGGGCTCTCTCTTCAATGAAGATTTGGTTAGAGCATATGCGGAAGCCGATTGTTTCGTGATGCCTAGCTATCGTGAAGGATTCCCTAATTCGGTTTTAGAGGCCGGAGCAATGGGATTACCGCAAGTGGTAACTGATATTAATGGTTCACGCGAGATAGTTACAGATGGTTTTAATGGCTTGATTGTGCCGTCAAAAGATAGAGAGTCGCTTTACAATGCTATGCGATTGATATATCAAGATAATTCATTAAGAGAAAAACTAGCTAGTAATGCACGCGACTCAATTGCACGAAGGTTTGAACGTTCTTTTGTTCAACAATGCCAGATAGATTTTTACGAGGAGATATTAAGTAAATAACAGCATTTATGTATAGACAATTCTTTAAAAGATTTTTTGATTTCACGTTGACCTTGATTGGTTTGATTATTATTTCGCCAATAATGTTGTTACTATGCTTGTTGGTGAAGATAAAGCTAGGTAGTCCTATCTTCTATAAACAGGTGAGAATAACTAAGGACGAGAAACCTTTTCAAATAATGAAATTCCGAACTATGACAGACGGAAGAGATTCAGAAGGGAAGTTATTGCCTGATGAAGAGAGATTTACCAAGTTTGGAGATTTCCTTAGAAATTCTAGTTTGGATGAGCTCCCCGAGTTATTTAATGTCTTAAAAGGCGAGATGAGTCTGGTCGGGCCACGCCCATTATATGTCATATATCTTCCTTATTATACAGAAGAAGAAAGTTTGCGCCATGCCGTGAGAGCTGGTATTACAGGGCTTGCACAGATCAATGGAAGATCTTCTTGTAAATGGGACGACAGATTCTCATTGGATTGCCAATATGTAAAAGAGATGTCTCTTATAAATGATATCAAGATTTTATGGAGGACATTCTTTAAGGTGGCTGCTCAAGAAGATATAGGCCGCCCCTCTGTAGATGAAGAGGTAAGTTTGCATTTATGTCGCAGTTTACAAAGACCTGAAAAAGTAGAATCTGTAGAAAAGATTTATAATGAGTATGGGCTTAAGGATATGCCTTCATTTGAAAAATACGAAAATAATGAAATGGTATAAAGAAAACAGCGTCTTTGTTTGGACGCTACTCATCGCAATCTGTGTGATTATATTCGGAGCTGTATATAGCAGCACCCTTGGAGAGATTGCGGGCAAATTTATGTGTTGGGTGAGCCATTACTTTGGTTGGCTCTACATCCTCTCGATTGTCGCATTCATTGGCTTCTGCGTATGGATGGCAGTTGGCAAGTGGGGTAGTATTAAACTTGGCAAAGACGATGATAATCCTGAATTCAGCACCTTCAGCTGGTTAGCAATGCTTTTCTGTGGAAGTACCGGCATTGGATTAGTGTTTTGGAGTATAGCTGAACCTCTTTCACATTATGCTGCACCTCCTGCAGGTATTGAACCAGGAACAATGGATGCCATAGATTTCTCCATCCGTACTTGCTATCTACACTGGGGTATTACTCAATGGGTATGTTTTGCTGTAGTTGGTTTGGGTATTGCCTATTTCCAGTTCCGCAAGGGGAAGAATGCTCAGTTGAGCAACTTGCTTACACCATTGGTGGGTGAGAAGAGGATCAACGGATGGTTTGGCTGTTTCATTGATGGATTCTCTGTGGTGGTATCTTTTGCTGGTGTGGCTACATCTCTTGGTCTTGGAGTAAGTCAAATCTGTGGTGGATTAGAGCATCTGTTTGGAATCCCCAAGACGCAAGAAACCATTATGTGGATTATCATCTTTATTACCTTGGTGTTTATTATCAGTGCTATTACTGGAGTTTACAAGGGCATAAAGATATTGTCTAACTTCAATACCTATCTTGCACTTGCATTGTTGGCTGTGGCATTCTTGGTTGGACCCAAGATTACCATTCTGAACAATCTCACCAACAGTGTTGGTCAACATATTCAGTATTTCTTCAAGGATGTGTTTATGATTAACGCCTTTGGTGATAACGAATGGGTTATGAATTGGCGTGTATTCTATTATGCCTGGTTCGTGGCGTGGGTACCGTTTGTGGGTATGTTTGTGGCCAGAATCTCTAAGGGACGTACCATTAAAGAGTTTATTTTAGGTGTTGTCCTTGTTCCGACATTATTTACCATTGTTTGGTTGGCTGTATTTAGCGCCATTGCTTTGAGTACTGTACAAGGCTGGAGCATTGAGAGTGTCCAGGAACTGATTGCATCACCTGAGACCGCAGTGTTTATAGTATTCAGCCATTATCCGCTGAGTAAGGTTATATCAGTAATGATTTGCGTGCTATTGGGTGTGTTCTTCATTACCTCAGCAGACTCTGCAACATACTCATTAAGCGTAATGACATCAAATGGTAGTATCACACCTCCGACTTATAAGAAAGTGATTTGGGGTATTGTTGTTGCTGCCATTGCATACATCCTTCTGTCAGCTGGTAGCTTGAAGCCTCTTCAAACTATCTCTATTGCGGCAACATTGCCGTTCTTGATAGTAATGATTGCCATGATGCCGGCTTTGGTGAAAGAATTGAAGAAAGAAAAGGAGTAAAGCTTATGAAAAAAATATTGTTATCTATAGTTATGGCACTCTTTGTTTTTGAAGCTATGGCTCAGGTTCCTTATTTTGCAGGAACTGTTGGGGATGGGAAATTGTATGGGTACACCTCGTTGAAGTTGCGTCCGGGCATTAATGAACAGGAGACCTATACTTGCTTCCAGTATGGAATTGGAAAACACGTTGCTGTAGGCACTGATTTATATACAGGCGTTGGCTCTTCATATTGGGGCTTCTTGGTTCGCTATGGTGCAAAGATAAGTCCGTGGTTTGGAATAGGTGGACAAGTAACTCCTTCTTTCAATTTGAATGACAGTTTCAAATATAGCTATACCACAGGCGCTATCTATATGAATGGTCAAATAACGAAAGATGGAAAGTTGTTCTGGTGTTCCAATACTTGGTTGGGATTTAATAAAGATGCAGATGATACATTTAACAACTGGGAATATTTGGGCTACACATTCTCATTGAAAAATGGGCATAGCATTACACCCATGTTAGGTGCAATACACTCATGGAAATTTAATCAGGATGTGGATATGGCAGCAGGATTGTATTACTCAATAAAGAACTGGAATATTTATCTCTGGGGAAATGACTTCTTCAAGGATAATCCTCGAGTTGTATTTGGTATTGATTTTGCATTATAAATTAAAAACTTCACAAAAATGAAACAAAAGAAATTGTTAGTATTAGGAAGTGATTTTGGAGCCAAAGATGTAGTTTTGGAAGCCCAAAAAATGGGCGTATATGTTATTCACAGTGATAATATGGCATCATCCCCAGCAAAAGAAGTTGCTGATGAAAAATGGTATATTAGTACCACAGATATTGATGAGCTGGAAAAAAAATGCATTGAGGCTCAAGTTGATGGTGTGACGATTGGTTGTACAGACGTAAATGGTGATAGGGCAAGGGCCTTGTGCAAAAGACTTAATCTTCCATTTTACTGTAATAAGGATGAATCATGGAATTTTTCAAGGAATAAGAGCGTATTTAAAAATTTGTGTAAAAAGGTTGGAACACCAACAGCCCCAAGATATCATTTAACTGGTGAATTGAAAAGAGATGATTTAAATAATATTGTATATCCTGTTGTTGTAAAACCAGTTGATCTTAGTGCAAATAGGGGTGTTAGCTTCTGTCATTGTGAAGAAGAACTGATAGCTGCGGTAAATAAGATTAAGGAACTATCAGATAACCCAACATTAGTTTGTGAGCGTATGCTTCATGGTGATGAGTGGGTTGCAAACTATGTACTTGTTAATGGCAAGGCAAGGCTTCTCTATTTTGGACGTGAGATGCATCAACCAGGAGAGCCTACCAATTTCTATCAAATGATAATTACTTCTGCTCATCATTTGAAACAATGGAATGAAGAAGCTAACGAAAAGGTATGTAAGCTTTTTGAAACCGCAGGATTTGAAAACGGAATCGCTTGGGTTGAACTTATGTTGGACGATGATGGTCACTTTTACGTAATTGAACCGGGTTATCGTTTTAGTAGCGAGACTTCGTATTCACTATATAGCAAAATCTGTGGTTTTAATGCATTAAGGTGGTATATTGATGACGCAATTGGCGTAAAACATTCGGAGTCCGACTTGCCACAGGGGTTAGATTGTGCTTATGAGAGCTGTGTGGCCGTTTATCATCTATTTACTAAAGAGGGTGGAGTTATATCAACAATAGAGGGCCTCAAAGAAATAGAAGCCTTAGACAATGTTACGGTGGATTTGCCAAGAAGAGAAGGTATGGCAGTTGCAACAAGAGGCATCATGGGCCTTGTTCGTATTTATGGAAAGACTATTGACGAGGCGGTTGAGACGCTTAAATATGTTAATAGGGTGTTCTCATGTAAGAATGAAAAAGGTGAGAATCTATTTGTACGCTATACGGACTACGAAGGTATGAAGGCAGAGTTCATCGCTGGACTAAAAGAGTATTCAAATTAGTTTTGCATAAATGTGTAATAATATGGAGATAGGAGGAGATTTTTTTCTGACAAAAGGGGATATATTCCCCGATAGTCACAACTCCACTCTTAATAGTTTGTTTCCAGGCATACTCCTTTCTACATGCCGTAGTGCTATTTCTGAAATATTAAAAGAAATAGAATTCACAGTATTTTCAAAAGTAGCATTAGTACCCTCCTTTACATGCCATGTTTGCGTGGAGCCGTTTGTAAAAAGTGGGTATAATGTCATTCCATATCCCGTTGAGAAAGATCTAAGCATTGATTGGGAAAAGATGCTAAGTGTCATTGACACCTATCAACCCTCTATTCTTCTAGTTCATTCGTATTTTGGTCTTAACACTATCAAAGGGCATGGACCATTTATAGAAATCATAAGGAATAAGGGAGTTTTAGTAATTGAAGACGAGACGCAAGTGATGTTTTCTTCTTTCCCTCACCTTAATGCGGACTTCTTTATTGGTAGTATTCGTAAGTGGTTCCCAATCCCCGATGGAGCTTTCTTGCATGGGATCAATAAAATTTCGCAACATTTTAATCAAGATAAGGAATTAGAGGCTTGTAAGTTGCAAGGTATGCTGATGAAAGGAGAATTCCTTAAATCTCCCAACAATAGCAACAAGGCATATAGATTAGAGCAAGTAAAAGCAGAACAATTTTTAGATTCAAGAGAGAAAACCTATGGGATTAGTGATTTCTCAATCAAATTTCTTGGTTCTATTAATTGGTCTTCTTTTAAAGCTTCCCGAAAGCGAAATTATGATAAATTGTATGAAATTATATCATCGCAAAAAGGAATTCAATGTGTCCTTCCTAGGAGTGAGGATGGTGATGTACCTTTTATGTTCCCCGTTTTTGTTGATGAAGGGCGTAAAGAATTGCAGCAGTTTCTTGTAAAGAACAAAATTTACCCAACAATTATTTGGGCATGTCCAGATGACTTGCTAGAGAAGGTGGATTCTACAGCAAAGTACATTTACGATCACATTCTTTGTTTCCACTGTGACCAGCGCTATGATCTAGATGATATGGAGCGGATTGGGAGTGTGATTAAAGAGTATTATCGATAATATCATTAAAGATGAAAAGAAGGTTAATTATATTAGGGACTAATGAATATCAGAATCCCTTGATTATTAGAGCAAAAGAACTCGGTTTTGAGACTCATGTATTTGGACTCCATAGAGGGGAAATCGGAGAAAAAACAGCGGATTATTATTATCCGGTTGACATTATGGATTTCGATGCCTTGTGGGAAAGCTGTAAAAACATTGGAGCTTGTGGTGTTGGTTTAATCTCTTCTGAGCCGGGAATGCATGCTCAACATTTCCTGTTAAGAAAGATGGGTATCCCTTGCAATTCCGAATGGACAGAATTGGCAACAACCAATAAATATGTTATGAGACAAGCAATGCTAGATGCGGGTGTTGACAGCCCATTGTTTATGCTTGTTGAAAACGGATATTCGTTATCCAAGGTAAAAGAAGCTGTTAAAGGGTATCAATACCCACTTATTGTGAAACCTGTTGATTCAACGTCGAGTATAGGTGTTATGAAAATCAACTCTGTCGATGAAATTGAAAACGGGTTAATGTATGCAATGAGTGCATCCCATAATAAAAAAGTTATATTAGAGGAGTTTATAGAAGGGCCGGAGTATAGTGGAGATAGTATAGCTTATGAAGGCAAGTATAAACTACTTGCGGTGACGGAAAAGCATACGACAGGTGCACCTCATTTTGTAGAAACAGGTCATATACAGCCTGCTTCGTTAACTCCCGAGATGTACAAAAAGGTTGAGGAAACACTTTACAAAGCTTTTGCGGCACTAAAGATTGAGTACGGGGCCATACATCCTGAGTTTAGAATTACTCCAGAAGGGAAGATACTATTTATGGAGATTGCATCCCGTATGGGTGGTGATTGCATTGGCTCCGATCTGGTTCCAATCTCTACAGGTTATGACTATATGGGTATGGTCATTAATATTGGTTGTGGTAAGGCACCAGACTTCACGCCAATCATGGAGCCGAGAAGAGCAGAGATTAAGTATATCATTACTCAGAAAGATATGGATGAGTATCTTGCTTTAAAGAAGAATCATCCCGAATGGATATGGCGAGAGAGTGAAATTCGACCGATTTCTGATGCACCTGTTTTAAAGAGTGCAGATAGAGCAGGTTATTATATAACAGCAACACCATTAGAAAAATAGATAGTACAATGATTACAAAAGGTTCTTTTAACAAATCAAATTGCGCAAAGAATCAACTCTTCTTCAACTCTGCAAGGCATGGATTTGAGTTACTCATTAAGGCTGTGATGAAAAATCAATCGGATATCATCCTTATGCCTGGGTACATAGGAGAGTCAGCAAAAGAGGGTTCAGGCGTATTTGATCCTATTAGAGATACAAAGGTAAAGTATGAGTTTTATAAGATTCATGCAGACCTTTCAGTAGATATGGAAGATATCAAAAGTAAAATGGACAGCACCAATGTAAAGGCCATACTTTTAATACACTGGTTCGGATTCCCTCAGAAATGCGTGTTTGAACTAAAGGAGCTATGTAATAAGAAAGGTGTTACCTTAATTGAGGATTGCGCACATACCATCAACGGATACTATAAGGGAAGGAGGCTTGGAAGTATCGGTGATTATGCATTATTCTCTATCCATAAGATTCTAACGACGGAGAATGGCGGCATGTTGCAGATTAACAATATTGCTAATATGCAGATATTTGCTGGCGAGAGAGAGAATATAGACTTTTCTGATCTGCTGCAATATGCAAAAACTGATTTAGACAAGATTGCAGAGAAGAAGCTTCGTAACTATAATGCATATTTAAAGTATTTGGACAAAGATTCCGATCTGTTTGACATTATCTATCCAGAACTTGAAGAAGGGATTGTCCCCAATAATTTCCCAGTCTTTATCAAGAATTATAATAGATTCCAGTTCTACAATGAATTGGAGGCCATGGGAATCCCTACAGTTGTTCTGTACTATAGAATGATAGAAGAGTTAAGTAAAGATGAATTCCCAGTGTCTTATGAGATTGCTGATACCATCCTAAATTTGCCTATCCACCAAGACATAGAAATAGAAGACGTTAAGCATATTGCGGAGGTGCTGAATAATTACAAACATTGATAAACAATGATAGATTTGTATTTTAATCCCAACTATGCCAAGGTTTATAAGGACATAGATGGAGATAGTGACACATATGTGTTTGATAGTCCCTATGGGAAAATCACGTACACATATATTCTTCGTAAAATTAAGTGGCCAATTAACGGGCAAACATATTACGATATAGTAACACCCTATGGTTACGGTGGTCCTTATTGTGAGAATGTTACAGATATGAATCAGCTTATGGCTGCTTACAAGGATGCCTTTACCAAGCATTGCCAAGATAATAATATCATTTGTGAGTTCCACCGTTTCCATCTTTTCGACAATGTGGATTTCCGTGAGAACTATTTTGGTGAGACCATTGAACTGTCTGCAAATGTGGTGGTGAATACTTCAGGCGATTTTGAAAATGACATCTGGGGTCGTTACGACCGTAAGGTTAGGAAGAATGTTAGGAAAGCAGAGTCAAACGGCCTAGAAATTTTAATCGAAGGCAATACTAATCATTTGGACGACTTCCTTGATATTTATGGCCTGACAATGGACCGTAATAATGCTGATTCATATTATTATTTCGGGAAAGAGTATTTTATGAATATTGAACGTCTTCTGCCGGAGAATTTCGTGTATTTCCATGTGTTGAAAGACGGTAAGGTGATTTCAACCGAACTGGTGCTTTGTTCAGAGAAATACGCCTACTCATTCTTGGGTGGTACATTGGCAGACTACTACGAATTCCGTCCTAATGATTTCCTAAAAAATGAAATTTTGAAGTGGTGCAACCGTACAGGGCGTGAAAAGTTCATCCTTGGCGGTGGTTACCACAAGGATGATGGCATTTATAAATATAAGCGTTGCTTTACGCCAGATCCTGATGTGATGTTTTACATAGGAAGATATATCTTTAATCAAGACGTATATGATAAGGCGGTAGCCGCTCGTGCGAAAGAAGATTCAAATTTTGACAGTAATACAGGATATTTTCCTAAATATAGAGGATAAAGATTATAATTACAGTTTGATATTTCTTTAAAAAGTATTAAATTATTTGGCTAACATTAAGGTTTTTTGTAATTTTGCATCCGATTTCAAAATTATGCCGCTGTAGCTTAAAAGTAGAGCGATTACGTAGTATGTAATAGATGGTGGTTCGAATCCATCTGGCGGCTCTAATTATTTCCACTTTATTTTCGAGTTATTTGTTTTCTTGCACATGCAAGTAAACATTCGATTAATACAATATTTGACGTTGTTAAAAATCATTCACCTAAAAGGAATAAAGATATTACAGAAAAAGAGGTCTTAGATTTCGTAAAAAATCAGCCTCTTCAAAGTTTTTATGAGATAACCAACGGACATGATTTCTTAGATCTTTTGTCTCAAAGTATAAGCGAAAAGTATTCTATGCCTTATTTATTAGGTGACCATCTTCGACCTATTATATACACTTGTTTCACAATAGACCGATTTGTAAATACAAATCTCTATAAAGCAATATGTAAATGGGCTGGTAATGGCGCATCATTATTGTTTGCAGCATAGAAAAGCCTTATCAATCTTCACAGACGTAATAATTCGAGTCAGATTATGAGAGATGACGTTAACCTGTCATCGCAAGGCTTTCTGAAGTTACTCATATCACACTGTTTTTTTAAGTTAAATACTAATAATGAGGCGTATTGTTTTAATTATATTATGGATAGTTTCGTGCTATCTTGCAGTTGAAGCGCAGGATGAGCATCAGGTCGATTCGGCTGCGATTGAGACCAATACATTCTGGGACAACTGGTATGGGCAGGTGGGAATGGATATGAATCTGATCTTTCCGGAAGGACATAATCTGAAGCATGTGTTCCCAAATGGAAAATCGTTTGGTATCAATGCCTCGGTCGGAAAATGGTTCTCGCCAGATTTCGGAGGCCGATTTAAGTTGACCTGGAATAATGGTATCTTTACCAATGATCATAATACATGGTTGGCTCCTTACGGCGAACCTGGACAGAACCATTGTGATGGCGGCTTTATTACCTTTATCGGCGATATCCAGTTGAACTTGCATAATCTGTTTGATGTATATCGACCCGACCGGAAGTGGAATCTGATAGTAGCTCCCCGAGCTGGTGGCTATTTGAATATTGATAATGGTTATATATCTGGGGCACATGTCTTAGGTATGGGCTTAATCAATACTTATAGGCTGAGTGAAAAATGGCAATTGTTTGCTGACTTAGGGTATCACTTTGTGTCGAGTATCAATGGTATTTCATCTGGAAAAGGACATGGTAGTAATGGCTTTATGGAGCTTGGCGTCGGTGTGGAATATGCATTGAGCAAGCATCAAGGATTTGAGAATACGGAAGACTACGGGAAAAAGGCATTCTGGAAGCATTGGTTTGTACAGGCTGGTCTGGGTATGTCGTTAGTGAATCCTTATGGCACCAATTTCAAGAATGTCTTTCCCAATGGTAATACGCTGGGCGTTAACGTCGGTGTCGGTAAATGGTTCTCGCCTGAAGCCGGCGTGCGTGGCGGTGTGAACTGGCAGAATGGCATCGTTGTGAACAATCATGCCTCTTACCTGGATCCACAGGAAGGTTCTGGCGGTGATCCTGATAAGAATAATTATGTGGCATTGTATGCGGATATGTTCTTCAATCTGCACAATATAATTGGAGGCCCCGATGAATCGAGGAAATGGAATGCCATCATCTATCCTCGTATGGGATTAGCCAAGAACTTTGCATCGAGTTATGAGGAATGTCCTCTCGTCGGTCTTGGAACAGAGCAGACCTATAAGATTAATGACAAACTGAAGTTGTATGCGGATGTAAGCTATCAGGTTACCACCGGTGGCTTCTTGGATACGAAGTTTGATACTGGTCGTACTGGTAGCAACGGATGGTTTGATATCAATGTCGGTGTGCAGTATGAGTTGGGAAAGAAGTAAAAAAACGAAATACAGTAATTATGGCAAATAAGAGAATTTATCTTTGCTTAGCGCACATGAGCGAGGCGGGATTGGAGCAGAAATATGTGAAAGAAGCTTTTGATACGAACTGGGTGGTGCCGCTGGGACCGAATGTGAATGGGTTCGAGAAAGACCTCGAAACGTTCGTTTCTCTAAATGATAAAGGAGAAATGATAAATGATAAAAGGGTGGTGGCGCTGAGTTCTGGAACTGCGGCTGTGCATCTGGGACTGTTGAACTGTGGTGTCAAGCCGGGGGATGAGGTGATTGTGCAAAGTTTTACGTTCTGCGCTTCGACGCATCCTGTGACATATTTGGGAGCGACACCAGTATTGGTTGATTCCGAGACAGATACTTGGAATATTGATCCCGAACTATTGGAGGAGGCCATCAAAGATCGTAAGGCTAAGACGGGTAAGTATCCTGCGGCTATCGTTCCTGTGGCTCTGTATGGTATGCCTTATAAGGCTGACCGCATCATGGAAATAGCCAACAAATATGGTATTCCTGTAGTAGAGGATGCTGCTGAGGGCTTTGGTTCTCGTTACAAAGGACAGATGCTGGGCACGTTTGGTAAGTACGGTGTGCTGTCGTTCAATGGTAACAAGATGATTACTACCTCTGGTGGTGGTGCTCTGATTACTGCCAACGAGGATGAGTGGCGCGAGATCATGATGTACGCTACCCAGTATCGTGAAAGCTATCCTTACTATCAGCATGAGAAGATAGGTTATAACTATCGTATGAGTAACATCTGTGCTGGTATTGGTCGTGGACAGATGACGGTGGTGAATGACCACCTTGCTCATCACAAGCATGTGCAGGCTCTCTACGAGAAACTGCTGAAGGATGTGAAAGGAATAAATGTTCATTCTCAGCCATCAGACATCGACCCTCAGACATCTCAACCTGTTTATGACTCAAACTATTGGCTGTGCACTATCACTATTGATGAGGATGTGAAGGTAAAGGGTCAAGAGGATGCATATAAGACCATTGTGACAGGTGCTGTGGGTGGTGCAGCTGGAGTGATTCATGCTGCAGAATCAGCTCATACCGATTGTGAACCAAATGCCAATGTAGAAGCCATGCGCGTAGCTCTTGATAAAGCGCAGATAGAAGCACGTCCAGTTTGGAAGCCAATGCACAAACAGCCTTGTTACAAGGACGTTCCTGCGTACGTGAATGGCGTGAGCGAAGCAATATTCAAAGTGGGAATGTGCTTGCCTGCAGGGCCGTACGTCAGCGATGATGACGTGAGGTATATCGTGGAGACGATCAAGGCCTCGATTGTCTAGTCAAACAGTTGGGGACGGTTCTAAAGTGTTTGACAAGCACTTTTCAACACCGTTGGTCCAGTGCTTAGGGGAGGCCCTAAGGACCTTTTTTCACAACCACCCGCCCCCTCCTTACCTAAGGAGTTATCACCAACAACCCCAACCCCTTCTTTCGCTGTTAAGAAGGGGCTTCGAACCTTATCCCAAACCCTTTTCCAATCGTTGGAAAGGGCTTAAAAAGAAAATCGCAGAAACCGCTGATTTTCTTTATATTTTGGTATCGCGGGACACGCGATGATGTTTTTATCGGCTGCGCGGCGTGTATTGTCGGCTATCGCCTATGAGCGTCAAACAGTTGGTGACAGATCTGTCAAACACTTGGGGAGGCTCTTGCGTCCCGTTGGTAGCAAGCGATCAGAGATCGAGCGCTTTTTTGTTTGACGGGTGTCCGGTAAGCGTCCGTTTCTCTAAATAATAAAGGAGAAATGATAAATGATAAAAGGGTGGACGCAAGCGGTGCGTGACTGAAAATCTGGTTAGCCGAACTACGAAAACACATTTTCCCCGTTTTTATTGGATTTTTAAGAAATAATTCGTATCTTTGCGGCGTATAACTCTGACTAATTATATGTCCGAGAAGCTACTAATCGACGCAGAGATTACGCCAGCGCATGTCGCTGACGAGGCCGTAGGCGTGCAGTAAACGATGGGTTTAGGCTGGATCTTGTAATTGCGGTGCTATCTAAAGATTATGATTATGCGTTAGGGCTTGTGAATAATGGGGTGAGTTGTTAATGATTTGAATTCTTTATTTTTTTTATCGGACACCAATAAAACAAAATATATTATGTCAGAAAGAAAAAGAATTTATCTCTGTCTGGCGCACATGAGCGAATATTATATAATTAAGAAATAAACAGATTAAATTAAATCTAAACATCTTTCGCAGAGTGGCAAGATAGTGGGTTTCCAGAAAGAGGAACATCTTGAGATCCCAGCTGAGGCACTGCGTGAAGCTCTGACGAATGCTCTTTGCCACAGGCAGCTAGAGAAGTATAGTTTGACGCCTAGTATTGCTATTTATGATGACCGTGTGGAAATTGAGAATCCTGGCCGGCTTCCGTTTGACTTGACGCCGGAGACTATCAAGAGTGCACATGCATCATATCCTTATAATCCGTTGATTGCTGAGGTGCTGTTTAAGTCTTCTTTTCTGGAGAGTTGGGGTTCTGGTGTGGGCAGAATGGTGGATGCCTGCCGTGCGCAGGGCGTACCAGAGCCTGAGTATGAGGTGGCTGGTGGATTCGTGAGGATGATTTTCCGTAAGAGAATTGCTGCTTCGGGACTAATTCAGGAGGAAGATGGGAGTAAGCAGGGAGTAAGTTGGGAGGAAGTCGGGAGTAAGCTGGGGGTAAGCTGGGAAGAAGTTGAAAAACTGATAGTTGCTTTACAGAATCCTATGCTGCTGAACGATTTGAAAGAACTGTATGGATGGAAGAATGCCTCAAAGTTCAAAGAGAAATACATTAACCCTCTTATAGCAGAAGGGTTAGCGGATATGACTGTGCCCAACAAGCCAACGAGCCCGAACCAGAAGTATTGTTTAACAGAAAAAGGAAAGGGGCTGTTGGCGAATAAGATTAGTGTGAAGCAGGCTGAAGGAGTATCAGACGAGAGGGTGAATAGGCTGATTGCTGAATTTGCAGAAGCATTGCCTCGTTTTGAGATCAACTTGCCTGCAATGGAAAAGCAGTATGAAGCAACTTTGCCAATCGCGGATGTACGTTGTTTTCAGGCCGCCTATAAGATGAAAAAGGAGATGTTTGCTGACAATGGGGCTTGGATATATGAAACACCTGAACTGTATCTTACTGAGATACAAACCAACATTTGGCAGCATTACAATGTGCAATTCTTGATGCATAGGGCTGATGCAACCTATAAGATACGGTTTTCAGAAATAAAGGCGGCTCTTAAGGCATTAGGCGTTGATGGCAGATATGCTGTAATTACAAGTTTCTATCTGGGTACGTATGACGCGCTTTATGGAGGCGAGGTTGCACTGAAAGAAACGGATTATGGTTATCAGTATGGGGAAGTTCCTATTTACAGGGTACCATCGCATGAAGACCGTTTAATAGTGATGCGTAAAGAATTGCTTCCAAGATGTGAGGCAAAGGTTTTCGAGGGACCAAGCAAGGAATACAGACTCATTAATGAGCAGTATTTGTTGTACTCAAATCTGTTCAATATGAAGGATGAGGGGGATGGCCTTGGATTGGCAATGATGCGAGACATTAAGTTCTATTTACCTGAAGATAAGAATTTCCACTATGTGAAGTTTATGGTGGATAGAATGGAGCGGGTTGAGAGTGAACAGGGAAAGATCAGGAGCATGTAGGCAGGAAAGGCAGGCGGTGCTGCCTGCAAGGCTGCACCGCCTGCGTGGGGAACGGTAGGTTCTTTGGATGCCAGGGGACAGGTCAGTGACATGAACGATGGCTGAGGGCTGATGTAAGAGGTAAGATGGCTTAACGAAGGCTGAAGGCTGAAGTCTGAGGCTGATGGAAGGAGTATAAATTAACTAAAACTATTGATATGAAGAAATATGAATTGATGGCATTGCCGTATGCACCGGAGGCATTGGAACCGGTGATTAGTAAAGGGACTATAGGTTTCCATCATGGGAAACATCTTCAGGCGTATGTGGATAATCTCAACAAACTGCTTCCAGACAGTGAGTATGAGAATATGGCTCTGGAGGAAATTGTGCGAAAGGCTCCGGCTGGGGCGGTATTTAACAATGCAGGACAGATACTGAACCACGAGTTGTATTTCATGCAGTTTAAACCTATCGGTGAGGCAGTTCACGTTCCTAAGGGGGCACTTGCTGCACAGATAGAGAAGCAGTGGGGTAGTGTGGAGGCTTTCAAGGCTGAGTTTGAAGCAAAAGGCGTAGGTCTGTTTGGTTCTGGCTGGGTGTGGCTATCGGCAGATGCTGATGGCAACTTGGTCATCACGCAGGAGCAAGGGGCATCCAATCCTGGGGTGAAGGGCTTGAAGCCGCTACTGACCTTCGATGTCTGGGAGCATGCGTATTATCTGGATTATCAGAACCGCCGGGCTGCTCATCTTGCAGCCCTTTGGCAGATTGTGGACTGGAAGGTAATTGCTGCCCGGTATGATGGGTGAAGGATGATGTTATCTGCGTAGCAAGACACAGATAAGACGGTCATGGAACTATTGGTTTGAGAGCAACTTCCAATAGTGATATGGCCGCTTGTCATTTATGGTTCATGGTTCAAGGTTAATGGTTAATGGTTGAAGCAGATGGAAAACAAGCAGAAGCGCATTACCCTGAAAACTATACACGAGATGTTGGACGGGATGAGTGTGGAACTGGCAGAGAAGGTTCATCTGCTGTTTATGGCCAACTATATCGACTACTCTGACTATGACTTCCGTGATGAGAATCTGGTGGAGAGCTATTGCTGGTGCTACAGAGACCTCTTTGAGCTGAAAACGAAGGAGTCACAGGAAATCGTGAACAGTCAACTCGTCGAGTTCCTGGATGAGTGGCGGCAGGATGCTCCCTCTCGCTATCGGAAGGCAAAGGATGATATCTGCTATTGGATTACCGATGAGTGGTATAGCTTCGAGTCGCCCATGCAGAAGGAGATAGAATCGGCTTATCAAGCAGTTTTGAAGAAGAATGTTGATATGACTATCGCTTTAGCCATGTCGCCATTTGCTCGGAAAACGGCAGAACTGGTGAATAGCGGAGCATACGAAGCTGCAGCCGGTAGTTGCTATGTCATCTTCAGATGCCTGGCCAAGACGTGCAAGGAGCATGAAGACTGGTTCTTGCGTCCCGATGGTAGCAAGCGTCACCCCTGCGGGGATGCCGAGCGCCGTGGCTTCACTGGTTATGGTGATACCTACACGAAACTGGCGATATTCTCTGAGGCTGTAGTGGAACTATACTGTCACCTACGCCAAAAGCCAGACCTCTTAAAGCGCATGGCTGATGAGATGGATATCAACCTGGAAGTGTTCAACCTCGAAACCGATTTCTTCGGCGACCTGCACTGCAGCTCCCACTTCACAGATATGCTCTGTGATGCCCAAACCCAATACCAGACTCTATTTCTTCACAACACCCCGCCCCCTCTTGCCTAAGAGGGGTACCTACCCCTCACCAAACCTCTCCCCACATGGTGAGAGGCTTAAAAAACTTTTCGCAGAAACCGCCGAAAAGTTTTATGTTTTGGTAAGCCGGGACACGGCTTGAGTTTTTTATCGGCTGCGCGGCGTGTATTTATTAGCTATCGCCTTTGAGAGCGTCAAACAGTCGGTGACGGATCTTCCAAACACTTGGGGAGGCTCTTGCGTCCCGTTGGTAGCAAGCGATCAGAGATCGAGCGCTTTTTTGTTTGACAGATGTCCGGTAAGCGTTCGGTTCTCTAAATGATAAAGGAGAAATGATAAATGATAAAAGGGTGGGCGCAAGCGGTGCGTGACTGAAAATCTGGTTAGCCGAACTACGAAAACACATTTTCCCCGTTTTTATTGGTTTTTTAAGAAATAATTCGTATCTTTGCACTCGACGATCTCTGACAAGTATGATGCCTAAAGAGATAACGATCGACGCAAAGGTTCCGCCAGCGCTGTCGCTGACGAGGCCTTTGACTGTTTTACTGTCGAGGATTTTTGTTGATAAGAAATACTCTTCCGTCTTGGTTCATTACTATCTTTACTATAGAAACGGTGTCGATCAGGATCATATAACAATGATGCAGACTCAGCACTGCGTTTTGCAGTTTTTGGCTTTCTTCAAGGTCCTTAACAGGTAGGCCGGCAGCCTTACAATCCTCTTTTGAAATATGTCGGCTGTGTGAGTAGCTGTTATTGTGATTGATAAACTTGTCTTTAACCTTGCCCATGTCAATACCTGGATTAACTTCTGTAAGCCATTTCGTTGCCAGTTCCTCAGACCATTTAATCGCATCCTCACAAGCAGTGAGGAAGGTGGGGCGATACTGACTTATAATAGTTTGCCATAAGCCTAGAGATGCGGGATTTGCGCTGACATCAGCAACAGCTCGCTTAAATTCATCTACAACCATTTGGCAAGCCACACCTCCCATCTGGGGATCTATCGGACCAAGAGATGATTGGCGTCCCATGATAATTTCCTTGCAGGACATAGCTATCATTGTTCCTGCAGACATAGATATCTGGGGGACGATAGCTCTTACATTGTTTCCAAATACGCTTTTAAGGTAGTTGACAATTCCTTCCGTCGCAGCGATATCTCCACCTGGAGTGTGAAGAATCAAATCAACTCCTTTGTCTTTATCTTTGAGACCACATACGGCATTCATCAGAGCGTTCTTGTCGTTCTCATTAATTGAGGCTTCGACAACATTGCTTTTCAGCCATCCGGAATAATATACGATAACGTTCCTTCCAGTAATATCCGATATCTCCTTTATATATTTCTTGCTCTCTTCTAAAAGAAAAGCAGGAGCTGTCTCCTGCACCTTCGTTTGGACAGAGTCCATAATTTCTGACCAGCCGGGCATATCTTTACAGTTTTATATTGTTTAAGTTGCTATATGAACGGGTCTCGTAATCAGATTTCTCGTATGTAGAGAAATACTCGATTTGGGGAGTGCCTTCATTTTCGTCTTGACGATTCAACGAACTTCCCATTATCTTGTTATACTGCTTAACAAGATCGTCCACATGTCCACTATAAAGTCCCATATTAATTTTATTTGGCTTGTTTTAAATACGTTATAGAATTCTTTTCACCTGCAAAATTAAATAAAATATTTAATATAATTGCGTAATGCGACAAAAATTAACGCTACGTTATAATATTTTTACGGATTCTGGGCCTGCTGGGAGTGGTTTCTCGGCATGGAAATTGGATATAACTCAGAACGAACGTTGGAAAGAGAGATATGAGGATGTGGAAGCATCGAGTGGATAAGGATTTATAAATTGAAGAATGAGGAGAAGAATAAATAAGCATGGGAGACCCATCGGCAATCTTTCATGTTGTAAGAGTGCTGGGCCCGAAAATTGAGGCTAAGAAATGACGCAAGAGGAACGGTGGCAGAGACGGTATGAAGAGGTGGTCGGCTTTATTGAGGCCAACAAACGGAATCCATCGAAGTATGTGGCTGAAGAGAGGTTGATGGTGCACTTTCTCAAGCGGGGAAGGAAAATGTTGAACGCGGGGGAATTGGCGGAACCGAGGTTTAGCCAGTTCTTGAAATTGCTGGAATTGTGTAATAAATATAGGCGTAAGAACCAATATGAATAGCGAGGAACGAGTGGGGGAATGGAAAAAATGCAATGAAAATGAAGATTTTGGATGAGAATAGTGAATATATCGGAGATTATTCCTATCTTTGCACACAGAATGCGTGCGTAAGTACTCATAAAACGTAAATGACTAAGGACAGTATAGTAGAAATTAACTTGGAGCGTCTGAACTATCTTTTGAGGCTGTTTAACCTTTCAGAAGAGGAGTTCCTATCGATGCTTAATAGCGGGCACAAACGGGCTTTAAACCATGGGGATGTGTTCACTAATGAGATGCCTATGGCTTTATTGAAGCGGATAGATAAAATATTCAATAAGGGCATATACTACTATATTGACTTCACACCTGTGGTGCAGGATAATCATACGAGCATATTCTTCAGGAAGCAGAGTTTTAATGGTCAACTCAATCTGGAAGCCAGAAAAATGGTGGACAAATTTGAAACTCTGAAGAATACGCTTGATACCTACAATGCACTGGCAGATGTTTCTTTTGAGCGTCTGTTGCCATCGTATACTGTAAAAGATAATCCTCGCGAAACGGCTTATGCGATTAGTGAACTGCTGAAGATGAGGAGCCATAAGGACGAGAAGGACCATTTGAAATTTATGATCAATCAGTTGGCCAAACTGAATATTTATGTGTTTGAATATATTGAGACGGCCAACAAGAAAGAAAAAAGTAATGTTGAAGGTTTCTTTATCTCGCCTAATGTTATAGTTGTGAAAAGACAGCAGGGCCGACTGAAGAGGGAACTGTTTACTTTGGCACACGAACTGGGGCATTGCGTGATTAACGTTGAAGAGGTTGAAAACGTTTCGGATGAATTGTCGTCAGGATTGTCGGAGATTGAGAAATGGTGCAATGACTTTGCTTTCTACCTGTTGATGGGTGATGAGGCTGTTAAATTGGACGGATTGAAATATGCAAATTCAAATAACGACTATGCTCACGACATGATCAAAGATATGGCGGAAGCGACGCATGTCAGTATGCTTGCCATTTATACCCGGCTTGTGATTGAGAAGAAGATGACGCAGGATGACTACGCCCTTGTGAGAGGTGGTATCATGGCTAATGTGAGACGGGCTGAGGAGAAACGAAAGCAGGAGGCGACAGACGGAAATTCGGTTATGTCGTCGCCACGCCCAATTATCTCGAACCTTTTTCGAGACACCATGCAATGTGCACTTTATAGAGGTGTGATAGATGAGGCGACTTTTTGTCAGCAGTTGAATGTCAAACCTGAAAGGATGGAGGCCTACTTGTGATGGAATATTATTTTGATACCAGTTCGCTTGTGGCCTTAGCACGTTACTATCATCCTTTTGACAAAGATGGACGGCTTTTGGGGTTTGTGCGTAGCAAATTTCAGAATAAGGAGATTATTGTTCTTGATGCCATATTGAATGAAACTAAATTTACTTCCAAGGGAATAGCGCTGAAAGCTTATCCTTTTATAGAGGAGCAAAAAGATCTTATAGTTGATACGAAGGAGTTGATGCCATACAGTACCAAGAAGTTTGGCAATATGGTTGACAAGAATTTCGCAGTGGCCGCTTTGGTGAATAATGGAAAGGTGAACTATTCTATCATGAAACAAAGTTTTTTGAATAGTGGGGATGGTAAGTTGATACTCACTATGTATAACCGGTTACATGATGACAAGGAGGCCAAGATTTGTATTGTGACGGAAGAATCGAAGACTGGGAATGATGGTAAGATCTTTAAAAAGATTCCTGCTCTGTGTGATTTTATAGGAGCGAGGTGCATAACGTTAGTTGAATTCTTGGCGGATACCTCATTCCATGTGGATATGTGATAATCTAGGAAGTATCAAACAGTTGGGGACGGTTCTTTTTTGTTTGATAGCCTTAGCGGGTGATTCGTCAAACAAAAAAGAACCGTCCCCAACTGTTTGACAGATGTCCGCTAAGCGTTCGTTTCTCTAAATGATAAAGAAGAAATGATAAATGATAAAAGGTGCCGTACCAGATCGACCGGATCATGGAGATTGCGGATCGCTATGGGATTCCGGTGATTGAGGATGCGGCAGAGGGCTTCGGCTCTAGGTTTAACGAGCAGGTGCTTGGGACGTTCGGCAAGTATTTATAGACACATACAGAAGAGAATTACGTCAAATGGGTGGAAGATTTTTCGTCAAACGGGTGAATGAATTTCCGTCAAATGGGCGAATGAATTTTCGTCAAATGGGTGAATTTAAATTTTTCTTTGTAACTTTGCACCCAGTAAAAGCAATAAATATGAAAATGACGTATTGCAAGGCACTAAAACAAATCTTTGTTGTGGAGGATAGTGAGGCTTATCGTCGCGAGGATGGCATTTATGTGGTTCCTATAGGATGTCTAAAGGACTAATATGAACTTATAAGAAATGAAAGAGACAGATGTTGTGATTATCGGGGCGGGACCGGCGGGGAGTGTCTGCGGGAATCTGCTGAAAGAGGCTGGGGTGGATTGTGTGCTGGTGGATTTCCAGAAGTTTCCACGGGATAAGGTGTGTGGCGGGGGGCTGACACCGAAGGCGTGGCATCTGCTGGAGGAGATGATGCCTGACCTGAAGTATGCGTATAATCCGATCAGACAGGTGAGGACGTTGATCGATGGAAAGGAGGTCTTAGCGGCCGAGCTTTCGGAGGAACTGCGGATTGTGAAACGCAAGGATTTTGACCATATGCTATTGCAACGCTACCTGCAGAAGGACGGTACATTTATACAGGATGCCTTCTCACTGTTTGAGGAACTTGAGGACCAGCGCATTCTGGTGACGCTGCAATCGGGCGCGCAGCTCAAGTGTCGCTATTTGGTGGCTGCCGATGGGGCCAATAGCCGGGTGAGACATCAGATGTTCGGGCTCTATCACGCGAAAATCCTCTGTATAGAGCAGTATATGGAAAAGACCAGCAATGTGTTGGAAGTCGAGATTTCGAGTCGTTTTGACCATGGCTATTATTATAAGTTTCCGCAAGAGGATTGTGATGTGGTGGGGTATGGCGACAGGAGGACTTCTAAGGATGGGTTCCGGCAGCTTCTGGCGGAAAAGGGCTTTGCTGAGAACAAATTGCTTGGGGCGAACATTCCCGTGGAGGTGGTGGAATCGGATCGTGACCATATTATCCTGATCGGTGATGCCGGGGGCTTTGCGAATAAACTGACGTATGAGGGCCTGTATTATGCGATGGTAACGGGCCGGAATGCAAGTGTCGCTATTACGAAGGGAATCTCCTTCCGGGAAGCGAACCGGATTATTTTCCAGAAAAAGCGTCGGCAGAGATGGATTACGGAATTGTTTTATAGTCCTGTCGGACGGGGAATTGTAAGGGTTTGTGGATTGAGTCCGAGGATCGTACGGTGGATTTACGACCGTAAGATCGCGAGGCGTCGGGATTGACTTGTTAATAAATACTTCAAACAGTTGGGGACGGTTCTTTTTTGTTTGATAGCCTTAGCGGGTGATTCGTCAAACAAAAAAGAACCGTCCCCAACTGTTTGATTAATGGAGGGATTTGCGGATGGCGTAGGGGGAGAGGCCGGTGAGATGGGCGAGGAAGCGGATGGAGAAACCACTGTGATGGGCTGCTTGGAGAATGGTGATACGTTCGGTCTCCGGGAGGTCGCCAAGCGTCTGTGGTTCAGAAAATCCGAATTGATCGTATAGGAAGTTCCGCAGCTTCTCTTCGGCTAATCGGTCGCGATCTTCCTTGCCGGACTCGAGGGCGACGGCGCTTTTGGGGAGGGGCTCGTTGACCAGACCTTTGAGTTCGTCGAAGCTCACTTTTTTGAATATTGCTGCGGTGTTACAGACCGGCATCTTGCACTTTTCGGGCGACTCGAACTCGATCCAACTGCTCCAGGGGTACTCCTTGACCAGTCGGGTAAGGCCTCCGGCGACGGGGTTCTGATGGATATAGCGGACTAGCGTGAGAAAATAGTTCATGTCGCCGACGGGCTCACTCCTGAATCTGTCCTGGAAAAGATGGCCCACGCGCTCGTAGCGCCTGTTGAAATAGGAGGCGTAGGCGATTCCGATGCTCTTGATGATGCTTCCGATGGACTCGTCCTGTTGCCTGATGAGCAGATGGATGTGGTTGGGCATCAGACAGTAGGCGAAGAAATAACACTTCGGAGGCAGGGGCTTTCCCAGTTCGTCCTTGGGATTGGCTTGTTGGTGGAGGATCTTGATGAACTTCCAATAGTCCTCCTGGTCGAGGAAAATGTCTTGACGGTTGATGCCGCGGAGCATCACGTGATACATGCCTGTGGGGCTTATTTGTCGAGATTTGCGTGACATAGTGTTACGATTTAATTGGTTTACGGTGCAAAGATAGTGCTTTTTCCCCAAACCACCAAATAATTGATGCTTTTTTTGAGCGTCAAACAGTCGGGGACGGTTCTTTTTTGTTTGACGAATCGCCCGCTAAGGCTGTCAAACAAAAAAGAACCGTCCCCGACTGTTTGACATCGGCTGTTTGAGCGTCTCTGGCTATTTGGAAGATGCGGTTTTCTAAAAATATTTCCAACTATAGTTGTAAAAATTTTTAGAGACGTGTATTTTTGTTTAAAAACACGTTTCTGAAGATGTTTAAATGGTGGTAAATTGTTGATTATTAGTTTGTTTTGTTGTATTATATCATTCTGACAAACAGTTAAATTAGGTTAAGTAATTGAATATTTTCTAGGTATATCCATTGTCATTTGGAAAATTTTTTGTAAGTTTGCAGCGTGATTCAGAAATGAAAGACGCATTTTGGCTTTTACTGACCCAACCTATGAGATCTTAAATCTTACAATTATGAGAAACGCAAATGGGAGCCGGCTCAGTTGACTTTAAGTCTAATCTATGAAAGGGGGCCCCAAGGAGAGGAAACGTCCTCTCCTTTCTTTTTTACTTTTTCCAGAACTGCCACCAGGGGCGATGGAGCCTGTCGCTATTGTCCAGCATCTCGTTGGCGTTGACCATCTCACGCCAGGATGTTTTCTTGGTAACCATCTGATAGATGACACCCCAGTCGGGTAGTCCGCCCAGGTTCCGGTCGTCAATGAACAGATCTGCCTTGATCTTACGCGTAAAATACGGATTATTTTCGAAAGTCTCTTCCGGATAGTCGCTATTGACGGCATAGAACTCAAGTCCACGCTCGCGACACCAGTCCAGGGCATCGTCTAAGAGACGTCCCTGACGGCATGACCATAATACCAGCCGATGCCGGTCGGCCTGAAGCATCTTCAAGGTCTCTACGGCGAAGGGTAGTTCGCGCCCTATTTCCGGATATTTGTTCTCGACGATTGTTCCGTCAAAATCAACTGCTATTAACATTGTTATTCTTTAACATTGTTTATTGAAATGCAAACTTACGCATTTTTTCGCAATCCACCAAATTTTTTGAGATGTTTTTTAAATTTCAAACAGTTGGGGACGGTTCTTTTTTGTTTGATAGTCTTAGCGGGCGATTTGTCAAACAAAAAAGAACCGTCCCCGGGTGTTTGATTAGAGGTAACGGAGGAAGACGGGGGGGGTGAAGGTGATGGCGACGGCGGCGAGCTCCTTGAGCTGGACGACGACGCGCTTGTTCTGGTGGATGCGGATGACATAACCCTCGACACCGGCGAACTCACCCTCGGTGATCAGGACCTTACGGCCGGTCTTGCCCTCGACATCACTGAGATCGAGGTGCATCACACGCTCGTCGGTCAGGGAGGCGACACGGATGAAGTTCTCCATTTCCAAAGGGGGAATGGTGATCGGTTGCGGTCGAGAGCCGTCGAGCGGCCGGGTCATGATATACCGCAGCGCCTTGAGATCTTCGTATTCATTCTTGATCCTGGTGATCACTTCTTGGGTGGAATGCAGGAAAATGAGGTTATTTACCGCAGGCACGGTCTTGTAATGCCGGTGACCGCCCTGTTCCGTCAATGCGGTCTTCATCGGCAGGAAGTTCTCTACCTCGAGTTTGTCGAGCGCCGCCTTCACTTTCATTTCGCGCTGATACGTGACACGCATCGGAAACCACACCAATTCCATACTTACAACTTATTCCGCCAGATGAATACCGTCGGGTGAAAGGGTGATGAGACGACGTTTGTAAAGATCGCCGACGGCCTGTTTGTAGGCCTTCTTCGACACGCCGAAACGCGCGGTGATGTCTTCGGACGGGGATTTGTCGCCCAGGTCGCAGAAGCCGTCGTGCTCGTAGAGGTAACGCAACAGCACCTCTGCGAAGTCCAGCGCCCGTTCCCGACCTGTGGTCTTCTGATACCGCTCGACCTTGGCCGTAGCCATCAACCGGTGGCTCTTCTCGTCTTCCATGATATAGACGTAGTAGGTCTTGCCAATCTCCATGCGCTGCTTCTGCTCGCGGAAGGGACAAAAGAGGTCTTTCATCAGACCCCACTTCAGGAAGGCTCCGTATTCGTTGGTCCAGGCGCATTCGAGATAGGCGAACTCACCCACCTTGGCAATGGGATGTTCGGTGGTGGCGATGATGCGCTCGTCCTGATCGAGGTAGATGAACACTTCGATCTCGTCGCCGATCTTCATGTCGGGCGTCACATAACGGTTGGGCAACAGGATATTGCCCTCGTCGCCGCCGTCGAGATAGAGCCCGAATTCAAGGCGCTTTCTTATTCTGAGGGTATGGTAGTCTCCGAGTTTGAGCATAAGTTAGAGGAAAGAGGAGAGTGGAAAGAGGAAAGAGATGTGTCAGGGGTCTCGATAAGGCCGTCGCGGAGGTGGATGGTGCGGTCGGTGAGCTGGGCGAGGGACTCGTCGTGGGTCACGATGACAAAGGTCTGACCGAACTGGTTGCGCAGATCGAAGAAGAGCTGGTGGAGTTCCTCCTTGTTCTTCGTGTCAAGGGATCCCGAGGGCTCGTCGGCCAGGATGACGGCGGGGTTGTTGACCAGTGCACGGGCCACGGCCACACGCTGTTTCTCACCACCGGAGAGTTCGTTGGGCTTGTGGGTGGCACGGTCGGACAGTCCCATGAAATCGAGCAGTTCCTTCGCACGTGCGCGGGCCTGTTTAGGAGAGGTTCCCGCGATATAGGCCGGAATCATGATGTTCTCGATGGCCGTGAACTCGGGCAGCAGCTGGTGGAACTGGAACACAAACCCCAGATGACGGTTGCGGAAATCGCTCAGCTTCTTCGAGGACAGGGCGGTGACATCAATGCCGTCGACCATGATGCTTCCCGTGTCAGGACGGTCGAGGGTGCCGATGATCTGGAGCAGCGTGGTCTTACCGGCTCCCGAGGGGCCGACGATACTGACGACCTCACTGCGGTTGATATGGAGGTCGATGCCTTTCAATACTTGTAATGAGCCGAAGCTCTTGGTTATATTCTTTATGTCAATCATATTCTTCTAACTTCTCTTCTTATGAATCCACTGCGAGATGGTCGTGTACAACGACGTCTCCTCATGATGCTGGGCCTCGGTGAAGCTCATGCGGTCTTCCTTCGGGTCGCCATACTGGTCGGGGAAGATGATCATGAGGTTCTTGCCGGAGAAATATTTCTGCAACTCGTCGGGCAGACGCTCCAGGGCATTCTTATAGGAGATGGTACCTTTACGGGCGGTGACCACGACGAACAGGTGGTCTTCCTGGATTGTGGCGGCCAACTGCGGCAGTTCGTTCCAGTGGGCCATCAGCTTGTATTCCGCACGGACATTGGGGTGGCGGTTGTTGATATACTCGGCTATCAGTACGAGCGACTCCTCTCGGCCATGGAACTGGATGCGGCAGTCGAGCTGGCCGGCGAACCGGCTCAGACGCTCTAACCAGCGCTGGAAACCGGGCTCAAACTCCGCCCGGGAGGGGACGGCGACCTGGATGCGTCGCAGGGTGTTGAGGGGCTGTACAAAACGGATGAGGATAATCTGACGGTTCAGACCGTTGTAGAGGCTCTGGATGAAGTCGCCCCAGAACTTCGGATTCCGTTCTGTATGCACGTGCATACCCATGATAATCTCGGAACTGCTGAACTCGCGGAAGGCATGTTTGATGCCATTGGCAATGTTGGAGGCCAAGCGCACCTGCGTCTGCATCTGTACCTCGGCGGCGGAAGCCTGTTGCTGTAACTGTTCCAACAGCCGAAGACCGGTCTCACGGTGTCGGACGGATTTCTCGTCATCGTAGACCACGTTCAGGGCCACCAGACCACGGTTCAACCGCTGGTTGCGCATGAGCAGGGCCAAGGACAGCAGCTGCGGGGCGATCTCCTTGTATTTGACACAGAGGAGGATCTTCTCATCGTCCTCCGGCGTGTTGACGGTTGCCGCGTTATCCGGATAGGAGATGGCGTCGCGGCTCTGGGTGAGTACAATCTGTTGGGAGGCATGCTCCGTCATCATCGTGGAAATGATACAGGTGACGAGGATCATCATCACAACACCATTGATCATGTCGCTGTTGGCGAGATAGACGCCCGGCGACACTTCGAGACGCATGCCCACCATGACCATCGCGATGGCACCGGCCGCATGGGCGGAGGTCATACCGAACATCATGTTGCCGTCGCGCTGGGGCAAACGGAATATCAGACTGGAGATGTAGGCGGCCACGGCTTTGCCGAAGGTGCCGAAGAAGGCTATGAGGCAGACCACCAACAGCACCTCGACGGAGGTGAAGATGGTGCGCACATTGATCAGCATGCCCACACCAATCAGGAAATAGGGGATAAAGACCGCGTTGCCGATAAACTCGATGCGGTTCATCAAAGGGGAGACCTTGGGGATGTATCGGTTGAGGATCAAGCCCGACAGGAAAGCACCGAAGATGCCCTCTAAACCGATGGCCACCGACAGGGCTGCCGAGAGGAACATCACTGCCAGTACGAAGATATACTGCATCACCGCATCGGAATAGCGGCGGAGGAAATAACGGGCTAAACGGGGGATGAGCCAGACGGAGGCGGCGATGAAAACGATGAGGGAGAAGAGGAAGGTGGAAAGAGGAAAGAGGAAGGAGGAATGACTGGCGGAGGAGGTCGTGGCGGCGGTGAGGAAGGTGGAGAGGGCCGCGATCATCACCAGGGCCAGGAAAAGGGAGATCATTGAGGAACCGACGGACAACTGGACGGAGGGGTGCTTCTGCAGACCGTAACGGCTGACAATCGGGTAGGCGATCAGGGTGTTGGAGGCCATGATGCAACCTAAGAGGAAGGAGGCGGGATGATTGTAGCCCAGAATCGTCCGCGACATGATGTAGGTGAGGATCAGGGGCACGAAACAGGTGAGCAGTCCGAAGATCAGGAACTGGCGGGAGTTGCGCTTGACACTTTCCAAGTCCATCTCAAGACCGGCCAGGAACATGATGTAGTAAAGGCCTACGCTGCCGAAGATCTCGAAGGAGATGTCGCGCTCAAGGATGTTCAGGCCGTATTTGCCGATGACGACGCCTGCCAGCACCATACCGATGATGTGCGGGATGCGCAGCTTACTCATGATAATCGGCGCAAAGAGAATGATCAGCAGCACCACGAAGAAGATCATCGTGGGGTCGGTAATCGGGAAATATGATGCCACTATAGCCATTTCGTGTGCAAAGATACGAAAAAAATGATAAATGATAAATGATAAATGATAAAAAATGATTAACTTTGCAGCCAAATTTTAAACATTTAAAAGAAAGGGCTTTTATGAAAGTAGCAATTGTAGGCGCGAGTGGCGCGGTAGGACAGGAGTTCCTGCGCATTCTTGCAGAGAGAAATTTCCCGATGGATGAACTGGTGTTGTTTGGCTCAGAGCGCAGCGCAGGTAGGAAATACACGTTTAAGGGCAAGGAGATCGAGGTGAAGTTGTTGCAGCACAACGACGACTTCAAGGATGTGGACATCGCCTTTACCTCTGCCGGTGCTGGCACATCGAAGGAATTCGCCGAGACAATTACAAAATATGGTGCTGTGATGATTGACAACTCCAGTGCTTTCCGTATGGACGATGATGTGCCCTTGGTGGTGCCTGAGTGCAATGCCGAGGATGCCCTGAACCGTCCCCGTGGTATTATCGCCAACCCGAACTGTACGACTATCATGATGGTGGTGGTGCTCCAGCCGCTGGAGAACCTCTCACACATCAAACGTATCCACGTGGCCAGCTATCAGAGTGCCTCGGGTGCCGGTGCTGCCGCCATGGCCGAACTGCAACAGCAGTACAAGGAGATGGTCGAAGCGGGTGAGGTGAAGACGATCAAGAAGTTCGCCCATCAGTTGGCTTACAACGTGATTCCGCAGATCGACGTGTTCCAGCCCAACGGCTACACGAAGGAGGAGATGAAGATGTACAACGAGACGCGTAAGATCATGCATACCGATGCGAAGTGCTCGGCCATGTGTGTGCGTGTGAGTTCGCTGCGTTCTCATTCGGAGTCTGTCTGGATTGAGACCGAGCGTCCCATCAGCGTGGAGGAGGCACAGAAGGCGATTGCCGCTGCCCCTGGTTGTACGTTGAAGGATGATCCCACGACGCTGACCTATCCGATGCCGCTCGAGACGGCTGGCAAGGATGATGTCTATGTCGGTCGTATCCGTAAGGACCTCTCTGACGAGAACGGCCTGACCTTCTGGCTCTCCGGTGACCAGATCCGTAAGGGTGCTGCACTGAATGCCGTGCAGATTGCGGAGTATCTTGTGAAGGTGGGAAACGTAAAATAGTGAATAGTGAATAGTGAATAATGAATAGTGAATAATGAATAATGAATAATGAATAAAGAGAAACAAATAAAGACTCTGGTAAATAGCTTGTTGTTACTATTCACTATTCACTGTTCACTATTCATTTTCTGCTCTTGCGGGACGGGGGATGATGACGGCGGTAGGCTGGGCGAGCAGATCGTCGGCACGTGGTATCGCGGCTGGGAAGAAGATGATGTGGAGATCATCGGGGATGTGAAAGTAAAGCCCGAGGACTTCAGCTATCATTATTTTACGTTTGAAGGCGACGGCAGTTACAACGGTATGGTGCGCGATGGCTCATTCTCGGCCATCGACACCTTCGGCGACACCATCTATAGTGGTACTTATAAGTGCGACAATGACAACCTCCGATTAGAATATACCAGCAGCGGCCAGAAACAGAAGATTCAGGCGCGGGTGTTGTCGTTTGACCAATTAGCCATCCGATTAGAATATAAGCAAACGGATGGGGAAACGCCGGTGACCGTCCGACTCAAACTCAGTGCAACACCGACCACGAAACCTTCTCCGCTTTTGGACTGATTTCGTGGTGGTTTTTTGATTATTCCTCCTTTTCTACATTTTCTGCGCGGTAGACGAAGTTCTGCGTCACTAACCAGTGTGCAGAGAAATAACCCAGACATCCGCCCGTGAAATTCGGTATTGGGTTGGTGCCGGTGTTGTCCATCATCTGCATCGAGAAGAAATAGTCGTAGGTGCTTTTGTCAATAGTGTAGAGCTCTATCCGCAGATTGTCGCCGTCGCGCAACACATCACTGCCCGTGTCGCCCTCGCGGAAGAAATTGAAGAGCTGCTGCCGTTCGTTGCCAGGGTCGTTACGGTCATCCAGTACCGCCCAACGGTAACCGAGGTCGTTGCGGTAGATGTGCATGAAATACCAGTTGTCCTCGTTGGGCAGGTCGGGGAAATTCAGCTCGCCAATCTGGAACCATTCCGTCGCAATCTTCTTGCGGATCACGCGGAAGGAACTGATCGTGGGTTTGTTCTGCATGGTGGAGGTCGAGGTGAAATGTTCGCCGTTGACATCCACGGTGATAGTATAGGTCACCCCCGGCACACCCTTGCTGTTGGCGGTATAACGGCCGTTGGACTGGTATTTGAGTTGGTTGCTGCTGCCATCATCGCCGGTAATGACCACCACGGCATTGCTGATATCGCTCTTGGTACTGTTGTCGTCCATGTTCTGACTCCGGCTGATGCGTGCCTCCATCCTCGTGTTGCTCACCGACGCCTCGACCACGTAGAGCGAAGGGACGGAGTGGTAGTCAATCTCGATTTCTTTCTCGCAACTGGTCAATAGGAGAAGAGAAATGAATAATGAATAATGAAAAATGAATAAAGAGAAATGATAAATGATAAATGATAAATGATAATGGGGGAGAGAGTATTTCATAGGCGGTCAGAATGAAACGTTAAACGATACGGACGGTACGATCCCGAAGAGCGAATACTGCTTGGCGCGGGTGCCATTGCCTTGTTCGCCGTCCTCGAAATTGATGAGGAACGGGTTGTAACGGTTATAGAGGTTATAGATGCCGAAGACCCACTCATGGGTGGTGCGACGGTATTTCTTCGACCAGACCGCACTGACATCCAGTCGGTGGTAGTCGGGGGCACGGTAACCGTTGCGCTCGGCATAATAGTAGATCCAGTTGTCAATGATCTGGTACTTGCCACTCGGGGCAGTGAAGGCCTGACCACTGTTGAATACCCAAGCGGCACTGAAGCTCCATCGCGGTGAGAGCCGGTACATCGCTACAAGGTTGATGTCATGCCGACGGTCGTTGTTGGCATCATACCAGCGTCCGCCGTTGATACCCTCGATCCTGGCCTTCGACCATGCCAGGGTATAGCCTATCCAACCTGTGAAACGGCCGCTGTTCTTCCGGGCCAGGAACTCTACACCGTAGGTCTTGCCATCTCCCGGCAGAATAAGACGTTCGATCTCGATCTCACTGCGGAAGGTCTTGCCATCGCGGTAGTCGAGGACATTCTTGATCTTGCGGTAATAGCCCTCGATGGAGAAGTCGTAGGTCTCGTCGGGCGTGGCGAAAAAGACACCGCCACTGACCTGGTCGGCCACCTCCGGTTCCACGATGTTACTGCTGATGGTATAGCGGTCGAAGGGGGTCGAGGTGCTCTGGTTGCGCAAGGCATGGATGTTCTGCGAGGTCCTCGCATAGGCCGCCTTGACATTCAGGGTCGGGGTGAGGGAGAAGTTCAGACTGACACGGGGCTCCCAGACTAAGTGCGTCTTGACAATCTGGTTTTTCTTGTAGTTATAGTACCAGTCGATCTCGCCCTCGGGGGTCAGGTCGTAGTAGAGCGAACCGCCCAACGGGGAGAAGGCACTCAGGCGCAGACCGGCCGTGGCTGTCAGTCGTTCGAAGGGCTTCAGGGTGGCATTCAGCCAGGCGGCATTCTCCCAGGCCCGGCGCTGCTCTTTCTCGTAGGTGCTGAGTACCTGCCATTCGGCTGATTTCACATTCAGCAACGAGGACTGCAAACCGGCCTTGAAGTCGTGGGGACCGAAGGCGATGTTAAAGTCCTGGCGGAGACTCAACTGACGGATATGGCCTTTGTACCAGAGGTTGAGTTTCATGAAGTCGACGCCATTGTCGTTCTCGTAACTGCTGTAGAGCAGGGTCGTCTGGGCATTGGAACCGCCATTGAAATGATGGAGCCACTTCAGACTGCCTGTCAGGTTCCGCCAACGGATGTCGATCATGTCCTGCAGGGCCGTGCGGTCATAACCTGTGAAGAAGGTCAGGAAGAGTTGGTCGCGGGATGACAGTGTCCAGTCGAGCTTCGTATTGACATCGTAGAAATAGAGGGTGTTGTCGCGGAAGTCCTTGCTGAGCTTGAGGAAGGCATCGAGATAGGTGCGACGGGCGGTGACGAGCATCGACAGCTTGTCCTTGATGAGCGGACCCTCGATGGTGCCTTTGGCAGACAACAGACCGATGGTGGCGCCGCCATGCCACTGCTGTTTGTCGCCGGTGCGGCCGCTGATGTCGAGGACAGCGGAGGAGGCACCGCCATACTGCGCGGGCAACAGACCTTTATAGAGGGTGGCACCGGCCAGGGCATCGTCGTTGAAGGCGGAGAAGAGGCCGGCCAGGTGACCGACATTGTAGACAGGACAGTTGTCAAACAGCACCATGTTCTGGGCAGACGTGCCGCCGCGGACCTGGAAACTGCTCGAGGCATCGCTCTCGGCCTTGATGCCCGGCAACAGTTGGATGCTGCGCATGATGTCGGTCTCGCCGAACAACTGCGGGGCGGTGGTCAGTTCCTTCAATTGGAGCTGTTCGGCACCGGCCTGTACGCTCTGCAGGCGCTGGCGGGCAGAGTTCGACGTGACAATGACCTCTTCGATGTGTTCCGTACGGAGTGTATCGGCATCATCAGGGGCCGTCAGCAGGGCTAAAAGTAGGAGACTTCCTGTAAACATGGGTGCAAAGGTACGAAAAATAAATGAATAATGAATAATGAATAATGAAAAATGAAAAAAGATGATAAATGATAAATGATAAATGATAAATAATTCGTATATTTGCAGCAGATTTATCAAACTAGTATGATTATGAAGAAGATTTTTGTGGCCTTGGTGGCTTTTGTGGTACTTTGTGCCTGTAGTAATGAACCTCAGTATCTGAACTATCGCGGACTGTCGATGGGCATGCCCTTCAAAGCGTTTTACGACTCCCTGACGAGCCGTGGCTTTGCCTTAGACTCGGCCCGTTCTGACTCTGACCTGACGAATGTGGTGATGCGGAATCCGGGTGAGTTGTATCATCTCGTGCTGGCACAGCAGAACGATACCTTGAAGATGATCCAGGAAACTTACGAGTTGTCGACCAATGACAGCACCCGCAACCTCTGGCAGCAAATCCGCGACAACCTCGAGAAGGAACTCAATGCCTGGCCGAACTGTCCTCAATTAGGCGATGATCATAAGGTGGCGAAGTTCGAGACCGACGGTGGCTTCATTACCGTGACCCTGAAGAATACCTATACGCCGACGCTCAATGTGCTGTATCAGGCAAAGTAGAGAGGAAAGGATTTCGAGGAAAGAGGAAAGAGGAGAGAGGAAAGTGGAAAGAGAATACTAATTCCCTTGAAATTCCCTTGAGAGAGATAAGTAATAATAAATAAGGAGAAGAATGAAGAATTTTATCATCAGAACCATTACAGGCGTGCTGTTTGTAGCAGCGATTATCACCTGTTTCCTCCGTGCAGAGGCTATGATCCTGTTGTTTGCCCTGGTAACAGGACTGACCATCTGGGAGTTTACCGGATTAGTCAATGAAAAGGAACATGTCACCATCAACCGGATGATCTGTACCGTGGCAGGTGTCTATTTCTTCTTCGCGATGGCAGGTTACAACAGTGGACTCACGCCCGCCAGCGTCTTCATCCCTTATCTCGTCAGCATCATCTATCTGCTGATTGCAGAGCTCTATCTGATACACGACGACCCCATCAACAATTGGGCCTACACGATGATGAGTCAAATCTACATCGCCCTGCCCTTCTCCTTGCTCAATGTCCTGGCGTTCCGTTCCGTAGGCCCCGACATCACCTATACCTATCTCATTCCACTGTGCGTGTTTGTCTTCCTATGGATGAACGACACGGGAGCCTATCTTTGTGGTTCTCTCTTAGGCAAGCATAAACTCTTCCCCCGCATTTCCCCGGGAAAGAGTTGGGAAGGTAGTATTGGTGGTGGTATTCTTGTGATGGGTATCGCTGTACTGATATGGTATTTGACAGAGCAGTATAGTGTCAACGAACTTAATCTCAATGCCTTCGAGTGGGCCGGACTGGGACTGACCGTCGTGATCTTCGGCACGTGGGGCGATCTAATCGAGTCCCTCCTCAAACGAACTTTAGGTATCAAGGACAGCGGTACGATCCTCCCAGGTCATGGCGGCATGCTCGACCGTTTCGACTCCTCGCTGCTCGCGATTCCGGCCGCTGTCGTTTATCTTTATACGCTGACGCTGGTTTAGAGGAAAGAGAAGCTTTCCTCTAAATCCTTTCCACTTTCCTCTAAATCCCTTCCTCTATTCACTTTTCACTTTTCCCTTCATCAGCTTGTGCCTCAAGTTGACGGGCGCGTTCTTCCGCCATGCGCTCGGCATCGGCCTTCATCTGGGCCTCGAGAAGTTCCTCGGCACGGCTGGTCCAGGGACGTTTGCCGAAGATGCGCTCGACATCCTCGGCGAAGATGACCTCGCGATCGACCAGCAGTTGGGCGAGTTGGGCATGACCCTCCTTATGCTCGGTGAGGATGCGCTTGGCACGCTCGTACTGTTCGTTGATCATGCGCAATACCTCGTCGTCCATGATCTTGGCTGTGGTCTCAGAGTAGGGGCGCTGGAACTGGTATTCCTGGTTGCTGTAATAGCAGATATTCGGCAGTTTCTCACTCATACCGGCGTAGGCAATCATGCCATAGGCCTGTTTGGTGGTACGCTCGAGGTCGTTCATCGCGCCGGTGGAGATGGTACCGATAAACAGCTCCTCAGCAGCACGGCCACCTAAGAGCGAACACATCTCGTCGAGCATGGCATCCTTGGTCTGCAGCACACGCTCCTCAGGCAGGTACCAGGCAGCACCTAAGGCCTGACCACGGGGGACGATGGACACCTTGACCAAGGGGTCGGCAAACTCCGTGAACCAGGAGATCGTGGCATGACCGGCCTCATGGATGGCGATGCTGCGCTTCTCCTTCTCGGTCATCACCTTGGTCTTCTTCTCCAGACCACCGATGATACGGTCGACGGCATCGAGGAAATCCTGCTTGCCCACTTTCTCACTGTTATGACGGGCGGCAATCAGCGCGGCCTCGTTGCAGACATTGGCAATATCGGCTCCCGAGAAGCCGGGCGTCTGACGGGCGAGGAAGTCGACATCAACCGTCTCGTCAATCTTCAATGGTTTCAAATGTACCAAGAATACCTCCTTACGTTCGTTCAGGTCTGGGAGGTCTACGTGGATCTGACGGTCGAAACGGCCTGCACGGAGCAGGGCAGAGTCGAGCATGTCGGCACGGTTGGTGGCAGCGAGGATAATGACACCGCTGTTGGTACCAAAACCGTCCATCTCTGTGAGCAGGGCGTTCAACGTGTTCTCACGCTCGTCGTTACCACCCATCGCGGGGTTACGGCTACGCGCACGGCCCACGGCATCAATCTCATCAATGAAGATGATGCAAGGCGACTTTGCCTTGGCCTGTTGGAAGAGGTCGCGGACACGACTGGCACCCACACCCACGAACATCTCCACGAAGTCGGAACCCGACATCGAGAAGAACGGGACACCGGCCTCACCGGCCACTGCCTTGGCGAGCAGGGTCTTACCAGTTCCCGGAGGTCCTACGAGCAGAGCACCCTTAGGAATCTTTCCACCTAAGTCGGTATATTTCTGGGGGTTCTTCAGGAACTCCACGATCTCCTGTATCTCCTGTTTGGCACCGGCCTGACCAGCGACATCCTTGAAGGTGATGCCTAACTCACCGCCCTTCTCATACATCTTGGCCTTGGACTTACCGACGCTGAAGACGCTGTTGCCACCGACACCACCGCTCATCCTGCGCATCAGGAACATCATCAGACCGATGATGAAGACCCAGGGCAACACGTTGTAGATCAGTAGGTTGAACATCTCGTTCTCACGCCGGTTCTCGTAGCTGTACTGACCGGTGAAGGTCTTGTTGGTCTTGGCCTCCTCGATGAAGGTCTCCACCTGGTCGATGGAGCCGAACTCCACTTCCACGTAGGGTTCATTGCCCGTCTGCTGGGTACCTTGGTGGAACACATCGCGGATATGTTCGGGCTTGACATACATGCGGAGGGTGCCCTGACTCTTGTTGACAACGATCTTCGAGGCATAGCCGCGCGTCACCATTGCCTTGAACTCGGAGTAGGTGGCCTGTTTGGCGACACTGCTGTTCGTGGGACCGCCACTCGACAGATAGAGCAGGGCCAGTGTCACGATGGCAATGGCGTAGATCCAGTTCATATTAAACCGCGGCATGTTCATCTTCGGATCACCGCCGCCTTTGTTGGGCATCTTCTTATTGTCCATGATAATCTGTTAATCGAGGTTTGGAATATGGGTCAGTCTGGCATCTTCCCACAAATGTTCGAGGTCGTAATAGGCCCTGACATCGGGCAGGAAGATATGGACCAGGACATCGGTATAGTCCATGGCCACCCATTGGGCGTTTTCCAGTCCGACGACATGTGTGGGCTTCTCCTTCAGTCGTTCACGGGCGAAATCACCGATGGACTCGGCAATGGCTTCTACCTGTGTCGGAGAGTTTCCCTGACAGATGATGAAATATTTGCAGATGGTACCTTCAATCTTCGTCAGGTCGGCCACGACAATATCGGTGCCTTTCTTCTCTTGAATACCCTCTGTAATGGTTTTAACGAGCGCTTTTGTTTGTTCCATTAATTATATAATATGTATTGTGATGCAAAGGTAGTGTAAATTGGGCGAAATTCAAAATAAATTAGAATAATTTTAAGATTTTGAGCAAAAAGAAAGAGGCTCCCACCGTGGAAACCTCTTTTTCTTTTCAGTTGGGGTACCCGGACTCGAACCAGGAAAGGCAGGACCAGAATCTGCAGTGTTACCATTACACCATACCCCAATGAGCCTTGCAATTTTGAATTGCGGGTGCAAAGGTACTACTTTTTCTGGAATTACCAAAACTTTTCCGAGAAAAATTTTCAAAAGCATGAAAAAATCCCGCTGTTTGGCGGGATTTCCTTTTTATTCCTTGTTCTCAGCGTCGATTGCCTTGATCTTTTCACGGACGAGATTCATGTCGTCCTTCAGCTTCTGAACCTTACGGTTCATCTCGTCGATGAGGCTGTTGCCCTTCTTCGAGGAGGCATTCAGGAATCCGAGGTTGTTCTCGTAGGTCTGGACCTCCTGTTTGATGGCCTCATACTGGCGGAACAGACGGGCGCGCTCGTTGTCTAGGGCATTCTCGCCACGTTCAGCCACCTGTTTCAGACTCTGTTTGAAGTTGTTCAGACGACGCTTGGCAACATTGACATTCAGTTCTTTATAGAGCTTGTCGAGCACAGCATGGTATTCCTCGTAGAGCTTGTCCTTCTCCTTGAAGGGCACATGACCGATGGCCTGGTATTCCTCCACAAGTTTCTGGACGGTCTCCTGGATATTATCACCGGCCTCCGCAGCAGCGGCTTTCAGCTTCTCGATCACCTCGCGCTTCTTCTCCAGGTTCTCACGCTCCTCGCCACGTTGTCCGGCACCAGCGGCATTGCGGGCATCGAAGAACTTATTGCAGGCACCGAGGAACTCCTCCCAGAGTTGGTCGCCCAATTTCTTGGGAACCATACCGATGGTCTTCCACTCCTTCTGCAGCGCCACAAACTTATCACCGGTGGTCTTCCAATCGGTAGAATCCTGCAGGGCCTTGGCTTTCTCAATCAGGGCGCGCTTCTTCTCGGCATTCTCCTTGAAGGTGTCCTTCAGCGTGCGGAAATACTCGGCTTTCCTGCTGAAGAAATCATCGCAGGCCGCACGGAAACGCTCGAAGATCTTCACATTCATCTTCTGCGGAGCAAAACCGATGGTTTTCCACTCAGCCTGGATCTCGATAATCTCCTTGGTATGCTTCTCCCAGTCACCACTGCCCTTGTTCTCCTGAGCGGCGATGGCCTCTACCTTCTCACAGAGCTCGGTCTTGCGGGCCAGGTTCTCTTCTTCCTTGGCACGGACACCCTCGAAGTGCTGCTGGTGACGCTTGTTGATGACGGTCGAGGCGGCCTTGAACCGGTTCCAGATCTCTTCACGCTGTTCCTTGGCTACCGGACCGATCTCACGGTATTCGGCATGGAGCTTCTGCAACTGGTGGAAAGCACTGATCACGTCGGGCTCGTCGGCCAGCTTCTCTGCAGCCTCGCAGAGCTTGGTCTTCAGACCGAGATTCTTCTTGAAGTCGTATTCGCGGGCCTCGCTGTTCAGCTTGAGCAGGTCATAGAACTGCTCCACATAGAGCTGGTAGTTGCGCCACAATTCATTGGCCTTCTCGGCAGGCACGTTCTTGATCTCGCGCCACTCAGCCTGAAGGGCCTTGAACTCCTGAAAGGCTTTGTTGGCTTCCTCAGGCGAGGTGATCATGCTCTTGATCTTCTCGATGATGGCCAACTTCTTCTCCAGGTTCACCTGCTTTTCGGCTTCCTGTTCCTTGAAGAGTTTGGCACGCTTTTCCTTGATGATGCCCATTTCGGCCTTAAACACTTCCTCGTCTTCATCGGGGGTAATCTGATAAGCCTCCGGATCGCCACCACCGTCGATATAGGCCTTCAGATTGGCTTCACGCTCTGCGATGTGCAGCTTGTAGAAGGTGGTCTTCAGGTAGTCGATCTCCTCTTTCTGAGGATTTTCGTCACCGTGGGCGATCTCCTTGATGCGGTCGAGCACCTCCTTCTTGGTCTCGTAGACCTTACGGGGCTGCTCTGGGGTTTCTACTTCAGGAACATTGGTGTCCTGGATTGCTTCTTCTTTTACCTCCTGTTCGAGGATGTTGTCTTGAGAGTCCATCACTTAACTTTTTAGTTACTGACTAGAATTGTTCAAACACTATTTGGCTGCAAAGATAATTAAAAAAAGCAAAGTAACCAAAAAAAAATCCGTTTTTTTGTGGAAAGAGGCAGGAAATCTCTTTCCTCTTTCCTCTTTCCACTCTCCACTCTTATACCAATCTCTTGTGTCTAAAAAACCACCAACACAAGCCTGATACGCAGATTGACAGGATAATGGCGATGATGAATCCCCATGGCTTTTCCTCCATACCATTGACAAGATTCATACCAAACATCGAGGTGATGAGGGTCGGAATCATCATGATGATGGTGACGGAGGTCAGCGTACGCATCACGGTGTTCATATTGTTGTTGATGATACTCTGGTAGGTGTCCATCGTCGATTCAAGAATGTTGGAGTAGATGAGCGTGGTCTCACGGGCCTGCGTCATCTCGATGTTAACGTCCTCAATGAGGTCAGCGTCCAATTCGTCGATCTGCAACTTGAACTTCAGTTTCGACAACAGCGTCTCGTTGCCTCGGATGGAGGTCTGGAAGTAGGTGAGCGAGTCCTGCAGTCGGCTCAGACCAATCAGACTCTCGTTGTTCACCTCCTTGTCGAGGTTGCGCTTGGCCTTGTCAACAAGCATCGAGATCTGTTTCAGACGCTTCAGGTACCAGACGGCACTCGAGAGGAACAGGCGGAAGATCATGTCGACATAGTCGGTGAAGCCCTCGCCGCGCTTCTGCTGGAACGAGACAAAGTCGATCATCATGTTCGTCTCGTAGAAACAGACGGTGATGGTGACATCGCGCTTGTGGATGATACCGAGGGGAACGGTGGTATACGGCGTCCTCGACCGGATCTCCTTGACATAGGGGATACGGAGGATGATGAGCATCCAACCGTCGTCGTACTCATAACGGGCACGCTCGTCGGTATCGCTGATGTCCGACATGAAGTAGTCGGGGATATTGAACTTCTCTTCGAGTTCGCGCTGGTCGTCTTCGGTGGGGCATGTCACCTGTATCCAGCAATTGGGCTGCCACTCTGTGAGCTGGCTCAGTCCGCCTTGGGTGTTCCAGAAAGTCTTCATTGTGCTAATCCTTTTTTCGTTTGAAATGGTTTTAGCGGCAAAGGGATTAGCAGCCTTGCCACTCGTCCCCCGCCTTTACGAATTGTAATTTTCCGCCGGGTAATCGTCCATAATTTTGTTACTAATTTGGTTTATCGGGTGCAAAGATAATAAAAAAAATCCGCAGTTACAAGCAAACTGCGGATTTTTTTAAAATTTACTTCTCGGGAATGTCTTCGAGGGCCTTTTTCAGAAGGGTCCAGAAGGGCTCGACGGTAGCGATGAGGGCACGCTCGGTGGTGGTATGAGGCGACTTCATCGTCGGACCGAAGCTGACCACATCGAGGTGCGGGTACTTGCCGAGGATGATGGAGCACTCCAGACCGGCGTGGTCTACCTGGATGATACCGTCCTGTCCGAAGAGGTCTTTATACTCCTTTAATAAGAGGTGCAGGATCTCGGACTCGGGGTTGGGATCCCAGCCACCATACGAGCCGGCCGTCTCCACCTTCATGCCTGCCATGTTGAAGCAGCTCTCGAGGGTCTTCACAATATAGTCCTTCATGTCCTCACGGCTACTGCGGGCGAGGATCTTCAGCATAGACTTGCCTTCGCCGATGTTGATGATGGCGAGGTTGCTGGAGGTCTCTACGACACTGGGGTAGGAGGGGATCATGCGTACCACACCGTCGTGACAGCCGTAAATGGCATTGATGAGGTTGTCCTGGATTTCCTCGGGCACTTCCATCTTGGGCGTCTCGACATCCTCGCAGATGACCTCGATGCCACTCTCGATGCCTTTGTACTCGTCGGTGAAATCCTCGAGCCAGTCCTGGGCGAGTTCTTTCAGGGCTGCTACGTTCTCCTTCGGCAAGGTCAGCACAGCCTCGGCCTTGAAGGGGATGGCGTTGCGCATGTTACCACCCTGCCAGGATGCCAGACGGGCCTCGCATGTCTCGATGGCCTCACGGACGAGGCGCACCAACAGTTTGTTGGCATTGCCACGACCTTCGTGAATCTCCAGACCGGAATGTCCGCCACGCAGACCTTTGACAGTGACCTTCACAGCTGCATCGTCGGGATCGGTCTCCACCTCTTTGTAATCGAGGGTAGCGGTGATGTTGATACCGCCGGCAGAGCCAATGACAAACTTGCCCCAGTGCTCGGAGTCGAGGTTCAACAGGATGTCGCCATTCAACTCGCCTGTAGGCAGACCGTTGGCACCGTACATGCCGGTCTCTTCATCGGCGGTGATCAGGGCCTCAATCGGTCCGTGCTTCAGGGTCTTGTCCTCCATGATGGCCATGATGGCAGCTACGCCAAGACCGTTGTCTGCACCGAGGGTCGTCCCCTTGGCTTTTACCCACTCGCCGTCGATCCAGGGTTGGATGGGGTCGGTCTCGAAGTTATGGGTACTCTCGGGTGTCTTCTGGGGCACCATGTCCATGTGGGCCTGCAGGATGACGCCTTTCTTGTTTTCCATGCCTGCTGAGGCTGGCTTGCGCATCACGATATTGTCGGCGGGGTCTTTAAATGCCTCTACACCGGCCTGTTTGGCGAAGTCGAGCAGGAAGTTCTGTACTTTTTCGAGATGTCCACTCGGACGTGGAACTTGTGTCAGTGCATAGAAGTTTTTCCAGATGCACGCTGGGTTCAGATTCTTAATTTCACTCATAGTTATGCTGTTTGAGGGTTTAAACGTTTCGTAAATAAGAGGGCGGCCCAGGCATAGATACCAAGGGCAATCACCAAAAGCGTCTGTATGGTATGGACGATGAGGACGAACCAGAGGGCCTGCTCGTCGGCCACACCATAGAGGATGAGCATGGTCTTGATGGCGAAGTGCCAGGGACCGGCACCATTGGGCGTAGGAACAATCACGGCGAAGTTGGCCACTACGAACGAGACGAGGGCACAGCCGATGCCTAAGTGGGCCGTGAAGTCGAAGCAGAAGAAGGTGAGGTAGTAATGCAGGAAGTACATCACCCAGATGCCGATGGAGAAAAACAGGTAGAGTGGCAGGTTCTTGACACCTCTCAGGGAGATTACCCCCTCCCAGATGCCACTCAGTGTCATCTTCACCTTATTATATATAGAGAAGTTCTTCAGCAAGAGATGCAACAGGATCAGAACGGCAATGCCACAGACACCCGTCACGAGCCAACCTGTCAGTGAGAAACGCTCGAGGATACGATCGAGGGAGGTGCCTGTCTTTTTAAAGAACGTACCAAACACGCTCATCTCTATCAATAGGATGATGCCTGAGTAGAGCATCACGATCAAGGTGTCGACGGCCCGTTCTGTCACGACTGTCCCTAAGGCTTTGCTGAACGATACCCCGTCGTAGCGCTTCAGTACGGCACAGCGCGAGAACTCGCCGATGCGGGGAATCACCAGACTGGCAGCGTAAGAGAGGAATATGGCATTGAGACAGACGGAGGTTCTAATTTGTGGAAAGTGGAAAGTGGAAAGAGGAGGGAGATTACCTTGCTGGGAATTATCAGTAGCAGAACTATTCTCTTTCCACTGAATAGGATCCAACGTCTGTTTCCATCGCCAGCCACGGAACATCTGTGCTAGGATGCCGAAGGGAAATGACAGTAACATCCAGGTCCAGTTCATCTCCTCTCTCACCACGCGATCGATGGTTGAGAGATCCTCACCACGGTACATCCACCACAAGATCGCTCCGCCAAGCACGAAGGGCAGGACGATTTTGACGATGTTTCCGAGGATGCTTTTCTGTTCCATGGGTGCAAAGGTACGAAAAAGAAGTGAATAGTGAATAGTGAATAGTGAAAAATTTGCTGCCGCTCAAATAATTTTCAATTATCAATTTTCAATTATCAATTAAATTATGTAATTTTGTCCCCGAAATGAAGCAAGTAAGACCGAAAAAGAATCTTGGTCAGCATTTTCTGACCGACTTGAGCATCGCCAAGCGGATCGCTGACACGGTGGATGAACCGTATGCAGACCTGCCAGTGCTCGAGGTAGGCCCGGGCATGGGTGTGATGACGCAGTATCTGGTGGAGAAACCCCGTCCGTTGAAAGTGGTGGAGATCGACCGCGAGTCGGTGGCGTATTTATCTGAAAGGTTTGGGTGGAAAGTGGAAAGTGGTAATCTCCTTCCTCCTTCCTCTTTCCTCTTTCCTCAAATAATTATGGGCGACTTCCTTCGGATGGACTTAAACGAGGTCTTCGATGGACAGCAGTTCGTGCTCACGGGCAACTATCCCTATGATATCTCCTCACAGATCTTCTTCAAGATGCTCGATAACAAGGACCTTATTCCCTGTTGTACGGGTATGATCCAGCATGAGGTGGCAGTCAGGATGGCCTCGCAGCCGGGCAATAAGCAGTATGGCATCCTGTCTGTGTTGATTCAGGCGTGGTATAATGTCGAGTATCTCTTTACGGTCGAACCGTCTGTTTTCAATCCGCCACCCAAAGTGCAGAGCGCCGTGATCCGGATGACGCGCAATGCTGTCACCGATCTTGGCTGCGACGAACAACTCTTCCGTCGGGTGGTCAAGGCCACCTTCAACCAGCGCCGGAAGATGCTCCGAGTATCGTTGCGCCAGATTTTCGATGTGAATCACCCTGCCCCCGAAGGCTTTTTCGAGGATCCGATCATGACCCGTCGACCCGAACAATTGTCGATTCCCGAGTTCATCGAACTGACGAATAAGGTTGCAGCGGCTTTTTAGGCCGTTTTCGCACACAAAAGTGGTGTGTTCGCACACAATGAGTTGATTTACATCAAAAGAAATACGGTTTTTATGCAAAAATAGGTGGTAATCCATTGCGGATTGCAAAAATCGCCGTACCTTTGCATCGTCAAAAGACAAAAAGATAATCTTCAATAGAATAATTAGTTAAGGTAATAAAAGATTCGTTTCATTGTTAGTTAGAGTTAGTTAGTAGTTAATAGTTAGTAATTAGTTTTGGTTTTAAGTTGATTTAATAGGTATTACAGTGGTAATAAAGATTTGTTTAAAAGGATAACACAACACCGTCGTGAGACGAAGTTGTTTGTTTCGAAAAAAAGGTTTTTAGTTATTCATAGATTGTTGGTGCCGCTCCTGAGTCGTTGATGACCCGAGAGCGGTTATTTTTTGCAGTAAACAGACGGGTGAGGAAGATACTGCCCCGGAAGGTGAGTTCGATGGCCATTGCCGTCCAGACGCCTTTCAGACCGTACTTCGGCGCGAGGGTGGCAGCGAGGGTCAGACGGACGGCCCACATCGAACCTAAGCTCATAATGGCAGGTACGAGCGTGTCGCCAGCACCGATGAAGACACCGTTACAGACGATGGCGGCTGCGAACAACGGTTCTGCCCAGGCCTCGATGCGAAGGACCTGTGTGCCCTGCGCGATGACTTCCTCCACAGGCGACATCAGCGACATCAGTTCTGGTGCAAAAATCCACATCAGCACACCCATCACCGTCATCACGGCGATTCCCAAGCCCACGGACATCCTTGCAAACGAGCGGGTCAGCAATGTCTGACCAGCACCGATGCCCTGTCCTACGAGGGTCGTGGCAGCTTCTGCGATGCCAAAGCCCGGCATGTAACAGAGGCTCTCGACGGTAATGGCTAAGGAGTGGGCAGCGATGGCAATGGTGCCCAAAGGGGCTACAATCAAAGTACTCACAACATACGCCCCTCCCATCAGCATGTGCTGCAAGCCCATCGGTGCCCCGATCTTAAAGGCTGTCCTGACCGTATCAGACTTGGGCTTAAACGACCCGGGACGAGCGACTAAAGACAGCATCTTCGACTTATAGATCAGGAAATACATCATCAGGGCCGCTGTGATGAGCATGGCCAGGCCCGTTCCGATGGCAGCGCCCATCACTCCCAACTCCATTATATATATAAATAGGTAGTTGAAGCAGACGTCCATCACACACATGCCGATGTTCAGCATCGAAGGGATCTTCATGTTGCCCGAGCACTTCAGCATCGAACCGGCCAGACCTTCCATCTGGAAGAATATGCCACAAAGGCCGATGATAGCGAAGTAGACCGAGGCATCATGGGCAATCTCCTCCGTACCACCTAGCCAATAGGGTAGGAAGGGGGCGATGATGACGGATAGCAGTGAAATCAGTAACGCCCAGATCATACAACAGACCATCGACTGTCGCAACACGCGTCGTGCTGCCTTGAAGTCGTTGGCACCAATGAAATGCGCTACCTGAACAGAGAATCCCATATTCGCCGCTGAGGCCAGACCACCCATCAGCCAACCCGTCGACTCCACCAGTCCGATGGCGGCAGAAGCCTTCGCACCTAAATGACCTACCATCGAGGCGTCGATGAAGAACATCACCGTGGCCGAGATCTGTGCTAAGATGGAGGGAATACTCAGACTGATGATGAGCCAGAGTTTCTCTCGCTGTGTCATCATTTTCCCCTCTCGAATATAGGAGAGCAGCAACTCACTGTTCTTGACTTTCTTCATTTGACTTTATTCGAATGCAAAGGTACGAAAATTTGAGAATATTTCAGTAGCGGTAGCAAATTTTTCACTATTCACTATTCAATTTTCACTTCTTTTTTGTACCTTTGCTTCCTGAAACCAAAAGAAATATGGAAATTTACCTGATTATTGCAATCATAGCCATCTTCGTGATGGCGGTTCTTGGCTATTTTGTCGGCAATCGCGGAAAGAAAGGCTTAGTAGAGAACGTCATCAAACTGACGGCGGAGCGCGACGTGCAGAAAACGAACGTGGCGAACCTCGAGAAACAGTTGGAATCGCAGAAAAACTCTTTCGAGGCACAGATGAATGAGCGAAAGGTTGCTTATGACAGTCAGATGCAAGAGCTGAAAGCAACATTCGCCCAACAACTTCAGCAGGAGAAAACGGCTTATGAGGGACAACTCAAGGTGCTGAGGGAGATGAACGAGCAACAAATCAACAATCAGCTAAAACTTATCCAAGAGCAGATGCAGACCACCTCGGAAAAGGTGCTCAAGCAGCGTCAGGCCGAACTCGGCGAGGAAAACAAGGAACAGGTATCGAAGATCATCGACCCCCTGCAGAAGAGTCTGAAGGATATGCAGGAGGCCCTCGACAAGACCAAGATCCAGCAGACAGAAACCTTTGCACGACTCGAGACGACCATCAAGGCCAATATGGAGAAGAGTGCAGAGATCGGAGAGACGGCTGACCGACTGACGCGTGCCCTGACTGGCGAGGTGAAGATTCAGGGTAACTTCGGGGAACTGAAACTTAAGCAGTTGCTCGAAGACCTGGAACTGAAAGAAGGTGAGCAGTTTGATACCCAGGAAACCCTGAGAGACAAGGTGGGTAAGAGTGCCAAAGGTGATGATGGCAAAGGACTGGTGCCTGACTTTATCCTCCATTTCCCCAATAATCGTCATGTGGTGGTCGACTCGAAGATGTCGCTGACAGACTATGAGCGCTATATGAATGCAGAGGATGGCACACCAGAAAAGAGCGGTTATCTGAAAGCTCATATCGATAGTGTCCGGGCGCAGGTGCGTCGTCTGGCCAAGAAGGAATATACCAAATTCCTACCTGAGGGCTACAATCGCCTGAACTTCGCCATCATGTATGTGCCCATCGAAGGTGCCCTCAACCTAGCCCTCCTGAATGATGCCACCCTCTGGCGCGAAGCCTATGATGAGGGTGTGATGATACTCGGACCACAGACTATGTATATGAACCTGCGTGTCTTAGAGATGATGTGGACACAGGTGCGACAATTAGAGAACCAAGAGGCCATGATGATTGCAGCGAATACGGTGATCGAACGTGTGCAGGACTTCGGCGTGCGTTTCATGGATGTGGAGTCGAGCATGAACGACACCCTCAAGAAGATGAAGAAACTGAAGGTGACGACTGGCGAGAACGGTCCCAGTATCATTACTGCTGCCAAGAACCTGCTGAAGGCCGGTGCCCGAGAGAATAAGAAAAAGAAATCACTGGCAGAGATGGATGAATCGATGTTCATCGAGTCGGATACCAACATGCCAGAACCAGAGAAATCAACCGAACCAGATAACCCAACCGAAACCGCATGATCAGAAAACTGCTTTGCGCACAGCTCTTAGGGGTGTTGCTGCTGACACCTGCCTATGGCGACGACTTGTTGAAAGGCACGGTGATTGGTACTATCGAAACTGTGAATTACAATAATAGTGCCGATCGGACGAACACTGTCAATACCCGTGAGAACGCCTTTGACGGTGATCTCAGTACCTTTTTTGCCTCTTACGACAAAAGTTATACTTGGGCAGGACTTGATCTGGGCGAGGCGCATGTCATCACACGGGTGGGCTGGTCGCCTCGTAATGCAAGCGTGGGTGAGGAACGTGTTCTGTTAGGTGTCTTCGAAGGGGCCAACCGCCCTGATTTTATGGATGCCCTTCCGCTGTATATCATTCCTGAGAAAGGTAAGATCGGCACGATGTCGTATGCCGATGTCCAGTGTTCCAAGGGTTTCCGCTATGTGCGTTATATCGGTCCTAATGAGGCTCGCTGTAACATTGCTGAGTTGGAGTTCTACGGCCATCCCGGTGCTGGCGACAACAGCCGTCTCTATCAGTTGACAAACCTGCCTACCGTCAGCATCCATACCCTCAATAATGAAATTCCCTATGACAAGGAGCACCAGATTGAGTCGCAGTTGATGATCATCTCCAATGACGGCACTAAACTGCTTTCCGAACCTGGTACGACGCGTGAACGGGGCAATGGCTCGCGTACCTTCCCCAAGAGACCCTGGCGAATCAAGTTCGACAAGAAGCAGAACGTGCTCGATGCCCCTGCCAAAGCGAAGAAATGGACACTGCTCAATAACTATAGTGATAAGACCCTGTTTCGTAACCTGTTGGCCTTTGAACTGAGCCGGCAGATGGGTCTTCCCTATACGCCTTATGGCACAGCGGTCGACGTGCTGATGAATGGTGAATACAAAGGTTGTTACCAATTGTGCGACCAGGTGGAGATCAATACGAACCGCGTGAATATCACGGAGATGACGCCAAACGACAATCAGGGGAGTGCCTTGACGGGCGGTTATCTGATAGAGGTGGATGCCTACGCGAATCAGGAGGTGTCGTGGTTTAAGTCCGGCAAGGGTAATCCCGTTACCATCAAGTCGCCCGACGAGGATGAGATCACCGCCAATCAGAAGCAATATATCACGAACTTCTTCAATCAGATGGAGAAGCAGTGGGCGACCTATCTCGACGTGAATAGTTTCCTGAGACATTTCCTCGTGGGTGAGTTGTCAGGCAATACGGACACCTACTGGAGCGTGTATATGTATAAGGAACGTGATGAGGATCTGTTGCACGTGGGACCTGTCTGGGACTTCGACCTGGCTTTTGAAAACGACAACCGTACCTATCCTATTAACAAAAAGACCAAATACGTCTATCAGGATGGGGGCAGTTGCGCTGGTAATATGCGCACTTTTGTCAATAACATCGTCAATGATGCGTCTGCAGGAAGTCAGCTGCTGGCAATCTGGGGCGAGGCCCGTCAGGCAGGACTCAATGAGGAGAACCTGTTTGCTTTCATCGACCGTTGGGCTGCAGAACTTGAACAGTCGCAGCGGCTGAATTTCCTGCGTTGGCCCGTCATGAACCAGAAAGTCCAGAAGAATCCGGTTATCTGGGGGAGTTATCAAGCAGAAGTGGACAATGTGAAAAATTTCCTCAAGGAGCGTCTCGTCTGGATGGATAAGAAACTTGGCTATACCTATCATCCCAGTGGTGTCAGCACGTTACGTCTCGACAAGAGCCAACCCTATCAGGTGTTCTCGCTCTCCGGACAGTCATGTGGCAACAGCATAGAGTCCTTATCCCCAGGCATCTACATTGTCCGTCAGGGTACAATGACGCAGAAGATTGTGGTGAAGTGATTATTTCAGTGTAATCACGACATACTCCGATCGGGTGCCGATGCGGAACTTGCCGCCCCAAAGGCCGATGCCATTCCCACTTTTTGTTTTTTCCTCCTCAAAAATTTGTGAATTACACCAGGATATTCGATCTTCATGTCAGGATACTGAACAGAAACTGTTGGTTGACGTATTCCCATTGGGCAATGTGGAAGCGGATCAATCGGGCAAGGAGCGTGATGACCTTATGGCGTGGGATGTCTGAACGGCGGACGAGTTGGTTAAGCGTCAGGCGCTGGCCTTGTAAGGTGTCGATGAGCTTGCGGACGGTATCCGTGTAGGTCATCATCGTGCCTTGCTGATTCTGCGACTCGCGCCAGATGGCCAAGTGAACAGGCGAGGCTACGATGTTCTCATCGGCAATGCGGATGTAAGCACGATGATGACCATCATCGTCAATCGCACAGATCGGCCGTTTGTCTGAAGGGGGAACCGTTGCAATAACGATGGTGCGCCCCTCTACATGGTAAG